>Ga0193964_1000019_pt1 | contig 77835 bp, 59 predicted proteins | sample FB_7_MG_FD_140323 | JGI IMG/M metagenome (GOLD analysis project Ga0193964, IMG submission 140323) | Microbial mat bacterial communities from the Broadkill River, Lewes, Delaware, United States - FB_7_MG | ecosystem: Environmental > Aquatic > Freshwater > River > Microbial mats | place: USA... | reverse complement strand
TGATGTCATCCTTTGAAATGCCGGGAAGTTCCGTCCGGACTTCAAAGTTGTCACCGTTTTCCAGTAGGTTGGTTCTGGGTGAATTGGTGCCCAAAGTAAATGCCGGTCCATGCAGGTAGGGTCTGTCCATTTCATTGAAGAGTCTGTCCATTTTGGTGCGGAGCAGATCCATGGCCCCAAACATTCTGTCTATTTCATTGATTCTTGTAAACATAGTTCATACTCCTTCTTATTTGTTGTTGTTTGTATCGGTTGGCTTGTTTAACTCTGCCCCCCGTGTGTTTGAAAATAAAATATGTATAAATAGTTTTGTGTCAACATCGTTTCCATTATTTTTTCTAAAAAAATTGACAAAGTAATATACATCAATTAGTTTTAAGAAAAAGAGGAGGACTATAAAATGAATGAATCGAAAATAAAGCCCAAGGGTTTTTCTCTGGATGCACTGAAGGGTATGCAGTCTGTTCGGGCAACGTTTACATTGCCCAGGCATGCCATCAATTTAATAAGCACTGTTGCGACTCACCTGGGTGTAAAACAAAAATCAATATTTGACCATTTGATTGAGAATAAAGATATTATTGACCAGATTGCTGATGAGGCAAAGCAGTATGAGCCTGAAAAAAAACAGCGTAAACAAAAAACCTTTGTGTTGAGCCGGAATTGTTTAAGCACCCTGGATACGTTTTCCCGGGAATACAAATTGCCCAGAGATGTGCTGGTTGAGCTCTCCATCCGGCAACTTGCCCCGGTTATTGCCCAGGAAAAGCAGCGGCATGAAAACAGAAAAATACTGCTGACACAGATGCAGGATTTTAGACAACTTGGACGCAATTTTTTGAACCGGGCACGCGGCCTGGCCGGTCGAGATGATGAAACGGTTCAAAAGCTTGAATCCTTTTTCAGACAGTATGACAAAACAGTGGATGAGCTTGAAGCCATTATTGAAAAAGGCAGGTCCGTGGAGCAGTTCCCTTCTGCCGTGGAGCAGCAGATGTCTGCCTGACATTTAAACATAAAGACAGGCTCTTGGCCTATTCAATGATACTCAGGCCGTTATCGGATCACCTGGGTGGATGAAATGGTGTTGATCCCGTACTTGTCTATTTTTGCATGCAGGGTGGGCCGGGATATGTCCAAAAGCCGGGCGGCCTGGGAGCGGTTACCGTTTGAGATTTTCAGTGCTTCTTCCACGGCCATGGCGCAGATGGTGTCTGAAAAGAATTCAAAACTGTGATCGCCGGATGGGTGGGACAGGCAGGTGTGGACCCATTGGCGGATGGTCTCTTCCTGGTTTGAGTCCTGGGAAGCGTCCCCAGCGGTTTCCTGTTTTCTGATAATCTGGCTTAAATCATTGACGGACAAGGGGTTGCCGCGGTTAAAGATCAGCGCTTTATGAATCAGATTGGCAAGTTCTCTGACGTTGCCCGGCCATTCGTATTTTTTCAAAAGGTCCAAGGCTTCTTCCCGGATGCCTGGGTTGTCGATTTTCAATTCATGGGAGAACCGTTCCAGGTAATGGGCGGTCAGGGGGTGAATATCCTCCAGGCGATCCCTAAGGGGCGGCAGTTCTATGGTTACGACTTTGAGGCGGAAATAGAGATCCTCCCTGAAAAGCCCCTGGGCAATGGCGGCTTTAAGATCCCTGTTGGTTGCGGCAATGATGCGCACGTCCACAGGAATTGTTTCATCGCCGCCCAGCCGTTCAATGCATCTTTCCTGGAGTAGGCGCAGAATTTTGGCCTGGATGGAGATGGGCATGTCGCCAATTTCATCCAGGAACACTGTGCCGCCGTCTGCCTGTTCAATTTTACCGATATGCCGCCGTGCCGCACCGGTGAATGCTCCTTTTTCAAAACCGAATAATTCGCTTTCCAGAAGATTTTCAGGGATGGCCACGCAGTTGATGATGGAAAGATTTTTATCTGACCGGATACCGTGCTGGTACACGGCCCGGGACACTAACTCCTTGCCGGTACCCGATTCGCCCTGGATCAGCACCGTTGCATCGGTCTGGGCCACACGGCCTATGGTTTTATACACTTTTTGCATGCCGGGACTCTGGCCCACAATGGCGTTGGGAGAGTAGTTTGCGGGCTCGGCATCCACATGCACCGGGGTACGCATGCAATAGCCTGCATCAATGGCCTGGGTGATCAGGCTGAGCATTTCAGGAATGTCAAAGGGTTTGAGCAGATAGTCAAATGCGCCTGCCTTGGTGGCTTCAATGGCTGTGTCCGTGGTGCCGAATGCGGTGACAATGATGGTTGGCAGAGTGGCATCTATTTTTTTTATTTCTTTAAATGTTTCAAGCCCGTTCATGCCCGGCAGACGGACATCCAGGATCACCAGGTCCAGAGACGTTGTGTTGACGATTTCAAGACCGGCTTCTCCGGAAGCCGCAGACACCACGTCATAGTTCTCTTCGGTGAGCAGTTTGGAAAAACTGATTCTCAGTTGGTCGTCGTCGTCAATGATCAGAATTTTTGCCATGGACATCCTCTCCTGCCGGCAGTGTGATGGTGAAACAGGTGCCTTGGCCTTCCCGGCTGTCCAGCACCAGACACCCGCCATGCTCGCTGATAATATTAAAACAGATGCTTAACCCCAGACCCGTCCCATCGTCCTTGGTGGTAAAAAACGGGTTGAAAACTTTGTCCTGGATAGATGGGGGAATGCCGGGTCCGGAATCCTGGATTCTTATCACCGCAGTGTCCTTGTTTTTGTTAATGCTGTCCATGGTTTCGGTAATGGTGACCCGGCCCCCTTTTTCCATGGCTTCGCAGGCATTGATGATGATATTGGCCAGGACCTCTTTGAACTGGCCTGCATCCAGCAGCACATCGTCCAACGGCGCCTTGCGAACTATCTGGATCGTTACCCCGTAGGATTTCAGTCGTTGGTCCAGCAGTCGCAGGGTATTGTCCACCACCTGGGACGGGCTTTGTTTTTTCATGGTCAGTTTCGGGGGCCTGGAAAATTCCAGGAAGTTTTCCAGAATTTTGTTGATGTGTCCGATTTCCGTTGAAATCACACTAATGTTCTCCTGCTGGTCCTGGGACAGCTTGGTGGACCTCCCCAGGGAAAATAACCTCATTTTAATGGAGGTCAAAGGATTTCTGATAGAGTGGGCTGTGCCTGCGGCAAGTTGTCCCACCATAGCCATTTTTTCGGACTGCATCAGGGATTCCCGGCTTCGCACAAGTTCGGCATGGGTCTGTTCTGCATTTTCAATCAGACCGTGGACACTGCTTTTCAATGCTGCAAGCTCGTTGCCGGACACCCGGCCTTCGCCCAGGTGATCTGCTTCCGCTGCCAGTTTCCGGATGGGTTCCAGGATATGGCGGGTGAAAATATAATTGATCAAAAGGCTGAGCAATACCACGGTGACAATGGCTAACAGGCCGATGTAACGCAGATTTTTGGCATCGGTGCGACTGTCTTCCACAACAAGGTCTATGGCCTTTTTATGTGCGGTTTTAAATTTTTCACACAGCTCATAAATTTTGAAGAAATTGGCCCTGACCTCACGGTGAAGGGCGGCTCCGGCACCCGGATCTCCCTTTTCATATAAGGTCAGCACCCGGTCCTTGGCCCCAATATACGTAGCGTACACGGATTCAATCCGACAAAGGTCCTGCTTTTCCCAGTCCTCTGTGACCAGGGGCTTGGCAGAGGCCAGCCGGCTTTCAAAATCCAGTTTGAAGTCAGCCAGCTGCCTGAGCCATTCAGGATTTTTGTCCAGAAGATAATAGGACAGATATCCTTTCTGGTTGAGCAAAGAGGTCTCAAGGGACTCGGCGGCCTGATACATGGGAATATGCCTTGCAACAATACCGGTGAATAAATCTTCAGTCTTATAAGTATACCAGATCATGGCAATGGTTCCCATGACCGTTATTCCTAAAAGTACGGCATTGGCAAGATATACCCTTTGTCTCAGGCTCATTAATGATATCTCCTTATTTTTTTTGGGGGGCTTATTGATTAAGGAACGGGTCTTAAATAACTTGTCCATTTTGATCTGTCCGGGAGCGCGGGCGAGACGCCCGCGCTCCCAGGTTAAGTTATTTCGGATTCATTACTAAACTATATCTCCCCGGTGCGCCTCAGAAGCAGGCGGGCTTCAGCCTTTCGGATGCGTTCTTCCTGTTCATCCTTGCGCTTCCAGGCATTGGTCAGCTTTTCACTGATATCTTCAAAATCCGCCGGTTTCATCAGGTAATCAAAGGCCCCTTCCTTCATGCCTTCCACAGCGGTTTCCGTGGAGCCGTGCCCGGTGAGGAGGATTACTTCCACCAGGGGATGACCCGCCTTTATTCTTTTCAAGGTCTCAATGCCGTCCATACCGGGCATGCGGATATCCAGGATAACCACGTCGATCTTGGTTTTTTCAAGCAGGTCAAGGGCCTCTTGTCCTGAATAGGCGGCAGAAACCTTCTCCCCCTGCCGGGTCAGGCGCAGGGAAAACATCTCCACAAAATCTTTTTCATCATCAACGATCAAGATTTTTACCGGTATTTTTACCATGGGTTTTTCTCCTTAAAATATTTATGAAAAAATTTGTAATTGTTTAATTTAATAGCTATCAGCTAACATCCCGCCCGACGGGCGTTAATTTATTTAGAGTGCCATTCCGGCAGGCAGATCGTAAAGGTCGTCCCTTGTCCTGGTTTTGATTCCAAGCGGATGTTGCCCGACAGTCCGGTCATGATCTTGTGTACCACAAACAGCCCAAGTCCTGTGCCGGACTCATTTTCCGACACATTGGGTTTGGTCGTGAAAAAAGGATCAAATATCTTTTCCATATTTTCCGGCGTGATGCCGCTGCCGTTATCCCGGACTTCGAGACAGACCGAATGCTTCTTTCTGTACAGGGCCAGCCGAATCTGTCCGTTGGTATCCACGGCATCCACTGCGTTTTCCAAAAGGTTAATCAATACCTGCCGTACCTGGAAAGGATCGGTGTACATCAGCATCTGCTGTTCAGGCTCAGTATCCCATTGAACAGATACCTTTTTAACGATAGTTTTCTGTTTGATCAAGGCCACTGTATCCTCGGTGAGCTGACGGATATCCACCGGCGTGAGGTCATGGCCGTGTTTCCGGACGTAGCCCAGCAGTTGATGGGTGATCCGTCGGGCTCTGTCCACACTTTTCTCTATTTTCTCAAGTCCCTTGAACAGCATCTCTTTTTCCGGAATCCGGCCCGAGTCCTCTATCACCATGCGCATGAATCCAGCCGACTCCTTGATAATAGCCAAAGGATTGTTGATTTCATGGGCAATGCCTGTGGACATGGTGCCAAGGGAGGCCAGTCGCTGGGTGTGGATCATGCGTTTTTCCAGCCGCCGCCTGAAAATTTTATCCCGCTCCCTGGCCGCCTCCAGGCGTTTGAGCTCCCAGGCCTGGCGGATTTTGCTGGCCAGGTGGTCGATCTCCACGGGTTTGGACAGGTAGTCAAAGGCACCGGCCTTTACTCCTTCCACCCCTTCGGTTACAGCGGCATTCCCGGTCAGGAAAATTACCTGAAGGCCTGGATAGTATTTGTTGATTGCCTTAAAGGTCTCCATACCTGACATACCGGGCATCTTCATATCCAGTACCACCACGTCGGCTTCATTACCGCCAAGGTATTCCAAACAGGCGGTCCCGCCCGGCACCTGGCTGACGGCCATGTCTCGTCGTTCCAGACGTCGGGCAATGGCGTTGCGGTAGTTGTCTTCATCGTCTACCAGCAACACGCGGACAACTTTTCCCGTATCATTTTCAAGGGTATTGATTTCCATCAGGTTTAGCAGATGCCTCCTAAATAAGTCCCAAAATTTTCCACCAGGTGCATACCACGCCTATCAGTATCAAAAGCAGGATTGGTGTGGCCACAAGACCCAGCTTGGTTAGATCCGAGGACTTAAAGTACTTGTATGAATAGGCAATGGCATTGGGCGGACAGCCGATTACCAGCAGCATGGCAAATGATGTGGCCATACCAAGGCCTAACGCCAGGATGGTTGGGTCAACCCCTTCAAGCTGGGCCATGGGAATAACAATGGGCAAAATTAACGCTGCTGCCGCCACATTGGCCATTGCATTGGTGACAAGGGCGCCGAACACGGCTACACCCACAAAGAGCACGAACCAGCCCTTGCCCTGAATCAATGGGAAGAAGAGGTTAGCAAAATAATCCGCAGCCCCGGAATATCCCATGGCAAGGCCTAGAGAAATGCCGCCGCCAAAGATGAACAGGGCTGTGCCCCACTCCAGGTTGTCATTGATGTCCCGCCATTTTAAAACGCCGAATAATACCAGACAGGCCACGCCCACCATACCGGTAATGGAATAGTGAAAGCCGTGGAGTCCCTTTGTGAGCCAGGCCACGAAGGAGAGCACAATGATGATCAATGCTTTTTTCTCGGCTGCAGTCATAGGGCCTAAATCCTCATCAAAATCCGGCAGCTTGAATTTGGGGTCGGGCCGGAAAACCATGTAGGTGACCAGAACAGCAACGGGCACACAGATAATGGCTGCCGGCATACAATACTTGATCCACTCAAAAAAGGTGATTTCAATACCCGTGAACTCCTTTAAAAATGCAGCGGACACCATGCACCGGCCACCGCCCACAAGGGTCCCCATGCCGCCGCAGGAGCAGGCAAAGGGCAGGGACAGCATCATAAATTTTGCCGTTTGGGTATTGGGCTCAATACCCACGGCCCGCATCAACGGAAGCATGGTCACAATGCCGATGGCACATGCGGCGGCATCATGCATGAACGAGGATGAAAGACCTAAGCCTATGGCAATGATAAAGGTGAACTTTGTTACTGAATTACCCGCCTTTTTGATAATATAATAACCCAACCGTTTTGTCAGCCCCACCTTGTCCAGGGCAATGGCAAAGATCAGGCAGCACATGATGAAAATAACAACAGGATGCATGTAGGGCGCCCATGCCCCTTTCACATCGGTAATGCCCAGGAAAACGAGGGAGGCGCCAATGAGCACTGCCGTGATTTCCAGGGGTATGGGCTCCACCACAAACAGGATAACCAGCACAGCCAGCACCGATAAAAAACGTTTGGCTTTGGGGCTCAGTCCGTCTACATAATCCACATTAACTTCTGAAAGGCCCAGTTTTTTAGCCTGGTTGGCAAGGTATTGTGCCCGGGCCTGTTCGGTGCCGGGTGCCTTGGCCGTCAGAATAATAGGCTTTCCCGGTGCAGTCTGCTGGATTGAAAAATATTGAACAACAGACTGGCTCAATTGGTCTGTGCCGGGGCCGGAAAGTTTAAATTTTGTTCCTTCCGGCCTGGGCAGAATAAACACGATTACACCTATCAACACTGCTAGTGCCAGTTTGAATCCGCTCGATTTGAATATCATTGGTTTGTTTCTCCGTTCTGTTTGTTTTTGGCCTGCCGTGCCAGGCTGATTTTTTCCATTAATTTTTTAAGTTCGCAGGGTTTTGTCAGGTAATCAAAAGCGCCCAGGGTCATACCGTCCTCTGCGGCCGTTCTTGAACCGTGTCCGGTTAAAATGATTACCGGCAGATCCGGGGCCATTTTCCTGACAATTTTCAATACCTCAATACCGTCCATGTCCTCCATTTTTAGATCCAGAACCATGACATCGAAGATGTTTTGGCGCAGGGCCTGCAGGGCCTGGGCACCTGAATATGCCTTGACGACGTCTATCCCCCGGCGGTCCAGCCGGTTGGTCAGCACATCCACAAAGCCTTGTTCATCATCCACGATCAGCAGGCGGGTATGGGGTACGGGTGTCTCTTTCATTTTAAATTTGCCTTTAAATTTATGTTCGTAACTATGGACCGTGTTTGGATGAAGATTTGCCCAGATGCAAGGCGCAAGGGGGACTTACAACCGGAGCAACCTGGAAGGTTGTGAGGCTTGTGAATCCCCGTAGCAACGCCGCAAATGGGTGAATATGTGAGCATTCGCTCCTCTTACGAGCTATTCAAACACTAAACCATGCGGCCTGTAATTTCCTTTGCCCTGGCCTCCATGATTTTCTCCTCGTGCTGAAATTTTTTAGTTGCCGCCTCTTCAATTTTGGCGATGAGCTCTTCGAGATCACAGGGCTTCATCAAATAATCGAATGCACCGCGTTTCATCCCTTCAATGGCATTTTGCACTGTGGCATGGCCCGTGAGCATGATCACTTCCACCAGCGGATTTTTGTTTTTAATGGCTTGAAGTGTTTCAAGGCCGTCCATGCCGGGCATCTTCACGTCAAGGACCACGACATCCGTGTTGGTGTGTTCAGACAGAAAGCTTATGGCTGACTGTCCGTCATAAACGGCGTCTGCCTTGAGTGCGCGTTTTTCAAGCCGTTTGATCAAGGTGTCCAGAAAGGCTTTCTCATCATCGACAAATAAAAGTTTCATCTGTAAAGTCTCCCTCAGTGGTTTAAAGGTTATTGATTGTATTATTGTTTGTTAACGGTTTGGCTGTCTTGCGGACATTGAGGGGCAACCGAATTAAGAAACAGGTCCCCTGTCCCATATGGCTTTGCACTTCAATGGTACCGCCCATTTTTTGAATAATGCCGTAACAGATGGAAAGGCCTAATCCTGTGCCTTTTCCCACGGCCTTGGTGGTGAAGAAGGGATCAAAAATCCGGTCCAGATATTGGGCGGGAATGCCTGGGCCATTGTCATCCACCGTAATTTCAATCATATTCTTGTCTTGGGTATTGATGTCGGTTGCAATTTCCACAGTGCCGCCGTCTTTGCCCATGGCATCAATGGCGTTGTTGGTCAGGTTTAAAATGACCTGTTGCAGTTCAGAAGGAGAAAATCGGATAAAGGGCATGTCAGGGGCAAGCCGGGTGGAGATGGTGACGTTGTTATACCGGGCCATCTGGGCGGTGAGGGCCACAATTTCCCGGATGGTGTCGTTAATGTCGATATCTGCCTCTGTGGCATCGCTTTTCCGGGCAAAACTTAACAATTTGTGGGTAATATCCTTGCAGCGTCGGCCCTGGGTTGTGATTTGTTCAATGGCCCGATGAAATTCACTTCTATTGTCCGGGGTCATCCCGGTTTCCTCTTCAAGAAGATCGCTCATCCATCCGGCCTCTTCCACCATTATGGCCACAGGGTTATTGATTTCATGGGCAATGCCTGCAGCAAGTTCGCCAATGGTGGCAAGTTTGCCGCTTTCCACCACCTGCTGATTCATGGCTTCATTTTTTCGGTCGGCTCTTGCAATGCGTTTGACAAGGTTTTTGGAGAGTGTAAAAGAAACTGACACTATGGCTGCGCAGCCCAGCAGAAATATGATCAGGGTGAGCCCTTCGGCTTTCCACATATCCCTTAATGCATCCCCGGCATCCTGGCGGAACACCATACGCCAGTCCACTGTTTTAAACAGGGCCAGGGCATACAGATATGTATTTCCTTGATCGTTTTCATGCGTGAGTATCAGTGTATGTTTGTCTTTGAAAATGGCTGGATCCGCAATAAATGAAGGGACGATTTCCATGGTTCCAGAACGGGGATGGGTTTGGGGCCGCCCCTTGGCATTGACAATGAATGCCGTACCAGTCCGACCGATCTGGACGTTTTCCACCAGACTGTTAAAGGCTGTAAAATTAATGGTGGACCTTAAGATATAGGTGCGGCCCTGGGCTGACAGTTTGACTGCCAGGATGAAATGGGGGTGGCCGCGAAGCCCTGCAAATACATCGGAAATATAATAGGGGCTGTCCATGGCTTTTAAAAACCAGGTTGCCTCGCTGTAATCGGCATTGACAAGGCGAAAAGGGCCTTCATAAGCAAACTGAATACCCTCTGGGTCCACAAGGCCTAGATCCGTAAATACATCTCCGTATTCATCTTTAAGTTCAGATAGTTGTGATGTCAGGAATTGTTGGGCCATATCCGGATCGGTGATGGATAACTGCCGTGCCAGGTAGCGGATATTTCCCAGCTTTTCTTTGAGAAATGTATCGATGTTTTGGGTGTGCTTGAGTACCAGTTCGCCGATATGGGCGCTGATCTTTTCAGAATACGCCAGATGAAACCGCCAGCACAGAATGCCCAAGGTCAGCATCATGGGAATAATGGAAACTATCAGAATACGAATTCGGATATTCCGGGTCAGTATTTGATAAAACTCTTTTCTGTCAGCGATAGGCTCGTGCATAATATCTATGGCTCCTGTGAGGCCGTTTCATTCGGCTTAAGTGTTTGTACACAGAAATATCAAGATATATGCCAGCTGAAGAAAAGTGCTGAAAATAGAGGATAATGAACTGAAATGATAAGATAATTTAAAAACCGTGACAGGTGGGTAAAAAGACTGTCACCTGTCACGGTTTTTTACAGTATGTAAAAAATTTTTTGATGTCACCCGAGGCGGTGGGAGGGACCTTGTTGTTTATTTTTGAGCGGGAACAGGTGAAAACAGTTCCTCTAAATCCTTGTACCCATGCTGCTTGAGTTCCTGTCTGGGAATAAATTTCAGTGCAGCCGAATTAATGCAGTACCTCAAGCCGGAGGGGCCGGGACCGTCGTCAAACACGTGGCCTAAATGGGCGTCCGACGTTTTACTTCTAACTTCCGTACGCTGCATGAAAAGGGAGTCATCCTGTTTTTCAACAATCTGCTTCTCTTTGATGGGCCGGGTAAAGCTGGGCCATCCGCATCCGGAATCAAACTTATCCTTTGATGAGAACAAAGGTGTTCCCGAGATCACATCCACGTAAATGCCTTCCTGCTGGTTGTTACAGAATTCATTTTTAAAGGGCGGTTCCGTGGCGTTTTCACGGGTGACTTTATACTGCAATTGCGTTAGCTGTTTTTTCAATGTGTCATCATCCGGGATCACGGGTGTGTGCGCTCCCTGTTCTGTTTGTGTCAACGTACCCTTTTGCTCCGGCCTAATCCGGTCAAAAAGTTTCAGGTTTTTTTCACCCCACACCCGGTTTACGAAAGATTTCCGGCCTGACCCAAGGCTGTAATATTTGTACTGTAGGGGATTTTTTTTGTGGTAATCCTGGTGATAGTCTTCGGCGGGGAAAAATTCCACCGCCTCCTGGACCTGGGTGACAACGGGATTTTCAAATATCTTTGAATCATCAATATATTGGATTGCTTCAAGGACCAGTTGTTTTTGTCCTTCGGTATGGTAGAAAACGGCAGACCGGTATTGATTGCCGCGGTCCATAAATGATCCGCCTTTATCCGTGGGGTTAATCTGGCTGAAAAATATTTTTAAAAGTTCTTGGTATGTGATGATCTTTGGGTCAAAGTGCACCTGGATCACTTCGGCATGGCCTGTGCCGCCCGTGCATACATGTTCGTAACTCGGATTGTCCACATCTCCCCCCATGTATCCCGAAACCACCTGTTCAATTCCCGGTGTGTCATCAAATGCTGAAGCCATGCACCAGAAACATCCGCCGGCAAAGGTTGCTGTCTTGAGCTGATTCATCTGTTTGGTCCTTTCTCTGAGCTGGCTGTCGCCTGTTAATATAAATATGGATAGGAGAAGGAGCCCTGCGATGGAAAAAAATGTTTTATCACTCAGCCTCCCTTTTTTAGCCTTTCCTTATTTTAATAATAATTATCATTTTTCAACTCAGAGCAAGGGGGGGGGTATAAAATAGGGACATCGCATGTGAGGAAAATACCAAATAAGTGTACATTTACAGTGTGTAAAGATCCAGTTTTTCGATGTCAATGATGATTTCAATTTCACTTGAGGCAGGGGTGCCGACCTTTTTAAATCCTAGTTTGTCGGCAAGGCGAAGCATCTGCCTGTTTTCACGCAGTACCAGACCAAATACCCGTTTCAGACCGTATCGTTTGGAAAATGCCAGACAGGATTTCAAAAGCGCCGCCCCAATCCCCTTGCCTTGCCAGGAATCGGCCAGCATAATAGCAAACTCGCCCTCCGTGCCGTTTGCAGTGAATATGATTCTGGCCGTGCCGATAATTTTTTTTCCGTTGTGGGCCGGAAACCACGCCACTAAGGCCACTTCCCGGTCGTAATCAATCTGGGTCAGTTGGATCAGCATGCGTTTGGATAATTGTTTAAGCGGTGTGAAAAACCGTAGATATATGGTCTGGGTCGACAGGTGTTCAAAAAAGTCCAGCATGGGGACTGCATCTTCGGGCTTAACCGGGCGGATCAGCACCTGCTCACTCTCCTGGGTGGTATACAGCTGTTCCTGCCAGGCCGGGTATGGGCTTATAACAAGGTGATCAGGTGCTGCCGCCGGGGGCGTGGCCAGGTGGATGCAGGCGTTAAGCCCCTTCAGTTGTCCATCGGTGACCGCCACTGGATTGATTTCCAATTCACAGATCTGGGGGAAATCGGTGACCAGGCGGCTTAAGCGTATTAAAAGGGTCTCCAGAAAACTTTGGTCCACGGCTTTAAACTGATGGTGTCCTTTTAAGGCTTTGGCTATCTTTGTCGCTTGGATGGTCCGGGCAGCCAGGGCTGAATTTAATGGCGGCAGGGTCAATGCGGTGTCCTGAAGAATTTCAGACATCGCGCCCCCCATACCGAATTTAATGACCGGCCCGAACTGGGCATCAAGTTTGGCACCGACATAAAGTTCATAGTCCGGTGCGGGTGCTTTATCCCCGGCAGGTTCTGCCCGGCTCACGGATATACCGTAGGCGTCCAGAACCGTTTGGGCTTCCGTTTCATTTAACAGGAATTGGCCGTTTTTCAGATGGGACTCAATAATTGATCCGGCCTGTTCATGTTTGATTTTCAGCTTGATGTCGCGTCTGACCGGTATTTCGTTGAGCATGTCAATATTGCGGCTGTGCCTGTACAAACCCGCAAATGCCCTGATGGCTTTTTCCGGGGTGTCATAGGTCAGCACCTCTTTTTCATTAAGAATTTGCCGGGCTTTGTCCATACTTGTGCCGCCCAGCCAGGCTGTAAATACAGGGCAGGGCAGGGACGAGACCTGGCTTGCCAGGATCTGGGCAAGGTCCGCCGGGACAAAGTGGTTCACGGGTGAATGGATCATGAGGATGCCGTCCACCTCCGGCGCCTGGGCTGCAATGATAACAGCCCGGGCAATCTGGGTACAGGAGGCATCTGCCGGCACATACACGGGGTTGGTGTTGCTCCATGCTTTTTTAAGGCAGGTCTGGAGGGCTTCAATGGTGTGAACGCTCAGCACGGCAGGCTCAAGGCCAAAGGATGAAAGGGCATCCACCGCCATGACACCCGGCCCGCCGGCATTGGTGACAATGGCCAATCGTCTGCCTGTGGGGCGCTGCTGTCTTGCCAGAATCCGGGTAAAGTCAAACAATTGTTCAAACGTGTCCACCCGCAGGATACCCGCCCGTTCAAAGGCAATGTCATAGACCGCATCTTCTCCGGCAAGCGCGCCTGTGTGAAACGAGGCTGCCCGGGAACCGATCGCTGACCGGCCGGATTTCAGGCAGATAATCGGCTTGATCCGGGAGACTGCACGGGCTGCGCTCATAAAGTTTCGGATTCGGGTTATGTTTTCCATGTACATGATGATGCTGTCCACGCCTCGTTGTTCGCCTAAGTAATCAATCATGTCTGCAAAATCAACGTCCAGCATACATCCTAAATTGACGATATGGCTGAAGCCTATATTGTCTTTTTTAGCCAGATCCATGATCGAAGAACACACGGAGCCGGATTGGGACAAAAAGGCAACGCGCCCCTTGGCCGGCGTGCCCGGCATATGGGATGCATTCAGGTTTAACGGAGGATGGGCAATGCCGATGCAGTTTGGGCCGATGATACGCATGTCGCTTTGTCCGGCAGCGGCCTTGATCTGCTGTTCGATCCGGGAACCATGATCTCCTGTCTCCCTTCCCCCGCCACTGATGACCACGACCCCTGCGACTCCTTTGTGTGCGCACGCTTCAATGATTCGGGGGACCTGGTCGATGGCCGCTGCCACCACGGCCAGGTCCACGATGCCCTGGATATCACGGATATTTTTTGCGGCAGGCATATTCATAATTTTGGCATGATCCGGATTGACAGGATAGACAGCGCCCTTAAATCCGCCCTCAATGAGGTTGCGTATCAGGGGATAACCCACCCTGTTCTGTTCCTCACCAGCACCGATCACGGCAATGGACCCGGGATTGAATATTCTGGATAAGTTTTGTGTGCCCATTTGTCTCTCCTTTTTTAACCTATTGTTCAATCACTCAGCACCGGTCATGGAATCAGCCAAATCGTGAATTTTCTGGATGCGTAAATAATTTTTCTGGGGATTCGTCCCATATCGAAACTTTCAACATCCGACATACCCCTACGGCCCATGACAATGGTGTCGCATTCTGCGGCCCTGGCTATGTCCAGCAGGGCGCCTGCCCGACTCTGGGCCCCCTGGACAAGACGGGTCTCGATCCGGTCTTCCGAGATGCCTGCCTGGGTCAGGATCAGTTTTGCCTCGACCAAGGCATCATTGAGTTTGCCTTGGGCCCAAAGAGCCAAGTCTGCAAAAGGATCCTGTCCTTGGGGAACTGACTCTTTAACTGTGGTGCGCATGATCGCACAAAGGATAATTCGGCAGTTGGTTTTTGCCATCATATCGGCTGTGTAACGGACTGCCCGCTTGGCTCCCGGGGAACCGTCAACCGCGACGCATTGATGGTGGCGGATTTCACGGGTTCCGGCAATAACCAAAGGAATAAAGTCCGCTTTTTCCACCAGCTTGGCAGCTACGCCACCCATGGCTACGCCGAGGATGGAATTATCACGCCCCTTTCTGCGGATGACAAGGCTGTGGTATTCATTGTTTTTGATTTCGTCCAGAACGCCCCTGGCAACCCCCTTTGCCCGGCTGATAAGCTTGATTCCGATATTGCCCGGCTTATAGCCGGCAGCGATCATTTTTTGGCGTGCCTCTTTGAGAAATTCGGTTATTATTGTTTTTTGTCCCATTTCCCATGCCTTTATCTGGGATTCGGAAATATTGCTGAAAGAATCCCGGGTCAGATCATAATAGGCTTCAGGCACCGGGGTAGTTATGTTAAATAAAGTCACTTCTCTATCCCTAAAAGGTTTGAAACTGCACAGATAGTCAACGGTTCTTTTCGAGCGTTTTGAGCCGTCAAGGGTAACTAATATTTTTTTGGGGTCTGACATGGGACCTCCTTTGGAAAATCCCGGGCCGGTTCATTGGGCCGAACCCGTGGGGTTGTTTTTTAAATGGATGATATCCGGGCCTAAGCGAAGCACAGGCACCGGGCTGTGACGAAAGATTTTTTCTATGGTGCTGCCCAAGGCGAATCTGGCAGAACGGTTGCGCCCCCTGGGGCCCAGCACCAGAACATCGGCACCAATCTCCTGTGAGGCCGAAAGAATCTGTTCGTAAGGTACACCCGAATAAATGGAAATATTAAGCCCGTCAATGCTGCTAATCCCGGCCGCCTTTATCTGGCCGGCCAGAAGATCGTGCCGCCGTTTTTTTTCTTTTGGTAAAAATTGTTCTAGGTTAAATGTATTTTCAGGAATATAGTGGGACTTTACCCAGGAAATTTCCTGGGTGCTGATGCAGTTGAATGCATACAGTTTTGCCCCACTGATTTTTGCCAGCCACCCGGCCTTGGCCAGGACAGCCGGGGACCAGGGAGAAAAGTCCACTGCGGCCATAACGATGCGGATTTTTCCGGCTTCGGGTGCGGCCTTCCCTGAGTACATGCGTTGGAAAATATGTTTGTCCCTAATGCTGAGCAAGGGGATTGTGCTGTGACGGAACACATATTCCGCAGTACTGCCGAACATGAACCTGGTCAGGTTAGAGCGGCCCTTATTTGCCATGACAACAAGGTCTGGGCCGATGCGTTCGATCATGTCAAGAATACCATCTGCCGGATATCCCGTTGAGATGCGGATATCCGTTTTGTTGGAAAGCTTTGGAAATCGTTCCATGATTAGCTTATTGATCAGTTCATTAATCTGGGCTTTCCGGTTTTTTTTAAGTTCGTCCAGATATTTTTTTGTATCTTCCCTGCAGGGGTACATCATCTCGGCCATGAACACCGGGTTGACATCCCTTAGGGGAACAATCGAACAAATGGTGACCTTGAGATCTCCCTGTTCAGCCAGATTCAGGGCATAGCCCAGGGTCATGGGTGAGTAGCCGGACAGGTCAATGCAGGCCATAATGGTTTTGATGTCAGTCATCAACTGCTCCTTAATCTTGACGGCGTCGTAAAAAGTCTTTCGCTTGCTGCGTTATGGCGGCTGACCAGATGTTCGACATACGATATGTATGCCTTCGCTTCTGGTCAGACATCGTACTTTGTAGACCAAGCTCTTTACCTAGCCAACGGTTGGACTTTCACCGATTCATCAATCTTGGGGGAATCAGGTGTTTTCCCATTTCAAAAAACAGGTCCTGTTCTCTGATCACCCCTCTGGGTTTGCCGTTCTCGATGACAATCAGACGGCGCTGGTTTTGGTCCACCATGATCCAGGCAGCTTCCATTAAGGTGGATTCAGCATCAATGGATACGGGAGCCGGGGACATAATTTCACTGATGGTCAAGGTGCGGATCTGTTCTACGGCGCTTGTGAACATCCCCCGCCAGAACATGGGGGAGTATTGGATGGAATCCGCCGTGGCAGGCTTGGTCGAGGTCAGGTAGCCCGGCAGAATCCGTTCTAAAAGGTCACGGATGGTGAGAATGCCCTGGATCTGCCTGTTCTTGTCCATGACCAGCATGGATCTGTGGCCGGTTTCCATGATCAGGTCCGAGGTTGGAAGCGTTACGAAAGAGGCTTTAAGTTCCTGGATGGATTCGTCAATGGTGGCATCCTCGTCAATGGTGGTATACGCACTTAATGGGATCATCGCCGACCCCACCAGGTCCTCTTCCATTTTTCCCGTCTGTTGCTTACTCCGGCAGGCTTCCCGGATCTTATCGGACAAAAGGTCAATGTCACAGGGCTTTGCCAGGTAGTCAAAGGCCCCCAATACCAGGGATTGTTCTGCCGAATCCTTATCGCCATGGCCCGTGAGCATGATCACGGGCAAATCGGGTTCTAATTTAATCATTTTTTCAAGAACCTCGTGCCCGTCCATGCCGGGCATGCGAATATCCAGAATGGCCACATCCGGCGACTGATCCAGGCATTGCAGGGCTTTGGCGCCGTTTTCCGCAAGAATGGTCTGAAAACCGTTTCGTTCCAGAATCTTGCGCGTTGTTTCCCTGAACCGTTTTTCATCATCAACCATTAAGACCTTTATGGGTTGTTTCATTTTATATTGCTCCTATTTAAAAGATTTTTTACACACGGCCGGTGACCGCTGTTATGGCCGAATAAATCAGGCACCACTGGACAGGCACAGATATCAAAAGGACGGTAATCGCCCGGGCTTTGGACAGGCCGCAGCTTTGTCGAAATCCCGTATAAACCAACCAGTATTTCCACGGCTCCGTGAACCAGAGCATGAAGGGCAGCCATGAGATGAGCATGGTGATTCCCGACGCATAGGCGTAAAGTCCGAACACCAGGGAAAAGTCCCGGTTTTTACCGCAGATCATCACCATGGTGCAAAATCCTGTGCCGGAACTGATGAGCACCATCCCCGCCGCATTGATAAAATAGATCAATGCCATGACCACAGGGGATTGGGGCCCAGGACCTGTCAGCAGTCCTGCACCGGCATAAAATCCGGCACACAGCGCTGTGAACCCCAGGGCCCTTCCCGTGGTATGGACCGCCGGCAGATCTGTAAAAAACAGGACCGGTTCTATGAGCAGCCGGATTACACCCTGACTGTGGAATTTCAATGCTGAAAGTGCCCCTGGTGTATTCATGTCATCCTCCTTAGGCGGAAAGGCGTATTCTGAAAGGCTTGTCACTGGGCTGTCTTTAATAAACCTTTGTTTAAAACAGTTTGCTTATAATTCCTGCGGCGAGCATGATCAGCGTCATGTAAAAAAATACCCGCCGTTCCGTCTCTTTTGAAAAGTAGGTTCTGCTTTTGGTTGTTTTATCTGCTGGTTTTGTTGACATCTGTGTCATCGTATTATCCTTTTAAATTTTCCGTCAGAATCCGGGCAAGGTGCCGAATCCTCTAAAGGTCCAGTAAACGCCGGTGAGCAACAGCAGTACGACGTTGGCAAAAAAGAACAGAGGAATACCGGCTCTCAGGTAATCTTTAGGTTCCAGATAACCGCTGGCATATACAATGGCGTTGGGTGGCGTGCCGATGATCAGGCAGTATGCAAAGGATGACGCCATTGCCGTGGCCATGGCCATGAAGGGCAGATAGGCGCTGCCCGGATGAACCATGCCGGCCATGTTCAGGGCTATGGGGCCTACGGATGCCGCGGCCGGGCCGTCAGCCATGAGGTTGGTCAGGATAGAGGTCAGACCGTTGGATACGGCCATCAGCGGCAGGCCTGAATCCATACCGAAATTGGACAAAAATTCAATGGCGGACCGGGCCAGCCAGTATGCCGCGCCTGTTGAATCCAGGGTCCGGCCAAAGATGATGGCCCCGGCATAGAGCCAGACAACGCCCCAGTCCACACGGTCCTGGTAGTCGCGCCAGTTGACCACGCCGGCTAAGATGTAGGCGATGGCACCGGCCACCGCAATAACGCCGATACCCAGGCGAATGGGGTAGATACCCATGTTGTAAAAGGCTTTTTCCGTAAACCAGCCGAAAACCATGATAAGAAAGATGATCAGGGCACATATCTGCTGCTTGTTCCAGGCGCCCATGCGGTCGATCTCACGGCGCAGGTGATCCATAGCAGGTTCCAGGGTAACGGTTTTGGGTCTGAAACGTATGTTGATCATGAACCAGGAAATCGGTATCATGATGATGAGAAAGGGGAAACAGTAGGTGACCCACTGGAAGTAACCGATATCAAGGCCGAACATATCGGTAAGATAGGTCATCATGATAACGTTTCTTGCGCCGCCGGACGGTGCGCCTGGACCACCGATATTACAGGCCATGGCAATGGATATCATCAACATTTTGGCAAGTTCTTTGTCCTCGGGCACCTCTTCGGTCAGACTGTTCTGGTAGAGCAGCATACCGATGGGCAGGAACATGGCAGCCAGGGCATGGTCGGATATAAAAGCCGCCAACGGCGTGATGATTAAAAAGAAGATCAGGGTGATCCATTTGGGATTGGGCACGGCCAGGCGCTTGAACATCATCATGCACACCCGTTTGTCCACCCCGGTTTTTACAAAGGCGGCCGCAAACATCAGCGATCCCATGATGAACCAGCAGGCATCAGACCAGTAGAGCATGGCCACTTGTTGACGGCTGATTACGCCGGTGAATACCAGAATCAGGCCGATACAGAAGGCAACTGCCGGCAAGGGAATACACTCGGTTAAGAAACACAGGACCACAAAAATACCCATGGCAATGGCGACTTTGATTTTCCAGGCACCACTGTCTGCGTTTGCCTTGTCCTTGTCTTTTAGATCTTCATATTTAAGCCCGTTTTTACGCAGTTCCAGTGAATTGTCCATCAAGGCCTTGAAATCAGTATCGCTGACGCTGCTGATATATTCCTGTGCCTTTTCAAGATTGGCTTTCTGGATCGGGATTTTATATTTTTTGCACCATTTGGCATTCCGGTCCATGAACCTTTCTTTGCTCAGCGCGCCGATGCGCATGTTCTGTTCCATGATTTGGGCGGTGAGCAATTGCCATTGGTCGGCTTCTTCACTTTTTACGGAAAAAAGTTCCTCTGTAATATAAGAGACCACTTTTTGGGGGGCAATTGTGTATTCCATGCCCACATCCTTCATGCCGTACGGGGTAGGCATGAGGAGCACAGCAAAAAACAGAACTACAGGAACGATAAAGATCTTCCAGTCTATATATTTGTCATACCCGGTGACTTTTTTCTTATCTTGTTTCATTCAATTTACTCCTCTTTTCAGATTTAGTCTTTTCCCTGTTTGAGAATTTCCCGGGGGGATTTCAGATACTGTTTGGCCTGGGCAGAGCGGATTTTTTCTTCCTGGTTCATACGTTTTTGGAATGCCAGTTCTGCTTTTTCAATGATGTCCTCAATATCTGCAGGCTTCATCAGGTAATCCCAGGCACCTGATTTCAGACCGTCTATGGCTGAGTCCACCGTGGCATGACCGGTGAGCATGATCACTTCAGTCAGGGGGTACAACTCCTTGATCTGTTTAAGGGTCTCATTGCCGTCCATCCCGGGCATTTTTACATCCAGGATCACCACATGGATGTTATGGGCTGCCATGGTTTCAAGCGCTTTTTCTCCACTTGGGGCTGTCCAAACCTCATAACCCTTTCTTTCAATGAGCTTTTGGGTGGTTTCAAGATAGCGGGTTTCGTCATCGACCAATAACAGTTTCATTTTCTCCATTAGGTTGTCCTCCTTTAAAACGATTGATTTTCATGTGCCGCAAGCTGAATGAAAAACACGGTGCCTTCTCCGGGACGGCTGTCCACGGACATGGTGCCGCCAAAGCTTTCGATGATGCCGAAACATACCGAAAGCCCCAGTCCCGTTCCCCTGCCAACGGCTTTTGTGGTGAAAAAGGGTGAAAAAATTTTATCCATATGCTCCGGTGCTATTCCGCAGCCATTGTCTTTAACCTGAATGTTAACCATGGTCCTGTCTTCATCGTTTTGGGTCTGGGTGGCGCTTATCTCAATTGCGCCGCCCTTGGCGCCGTGCTGACTGGTAACGGCATGTATGGCATTATTGACCAGGTTGAGCATGACCTGCTGGAAGCGGCCGGGATCGCCCATGAAACTTGGTGTGTTTTCGTCAATCCGGGTAGTGATCTCCACGCCGCTGGTATGGGCGGAGTTTTCAACCAGCTTGAGAATTTCGGGAATAACCGTGCCCGGGGCCAGAATGGTGTGCTTGACCTCTTTTTTTCTCCCGAATTTTAAGATGGCAGAGGTGATCTCATGGCAGCGCTCTACTTGTTTATGGATCTGGTCCACACTTTCCTGGATATCACTGAAGGTCTGGGGATCTGGGGATTTGTCCTTGCTTTCTTTGCCCGGGTACAGTTCTTCCATAAGAATTTTAATCAGGGCATATTCACTTTTTATGATCTGTAACGGATTGTTGATTTCGTGGGCAAATCCGGCGGCCATTTCCCCGATTTCCGCCAGTTGCACGGCCCGGATCAACTGGCTGCCCAACTGTTCCTTTTCTTCGTCCAGACGGTCCATGCGCCGGCAGATGGTCTCGGAGGTGAAATAGGCCAGGACCACCAGGGCGGTCAGGCCTAAAATGGCGATGACCACACAGATCAGGACAGCAGAGTAAAGGGCTCTGTAAGCATCGTGTTTTTCCTGGCGTACCACCAGATACCAGGATTTATTGGCCAGCTTGGATACCGCATATAAAAAGGGTTGTCCCTTGGGTGACAACTGGAAGGTCTGCCGGTTGGTGGAAAACTGTTTGTTCATCCACCCAAAGGCCGGATCTTTATCAAGAAGGGCGATATCCCCGGAACGCCTGGCGGTCTGGGCCATCCCTTCGTGGTTTAAAATGTAGGCTTCGCCTGTTTTGCCGATGCGCACCCCGGAGACCATGGAATCAAAGAACACGGTGTCAATGGTGGCACGCAGCACCCAGGTCCGGCTGTTTTCAGTCCTGCGTACGGCCACAACAAAATGGGGGATATTGCGATACCCTAGAAAAATATCGCTGATGTAAAATCCCCGGAGCATGGTTCTCTGGAACCAGGGTTCCTGGGTATAACTTTTTCCTGCCAGGGCAAAGGATCCGGAATATTTTAAGTGCTTACCTGTTTGGTCAAACAGCCCCAGATCAACAAAGGCTGCAGACCGTTCCTGCAGACTCCGGCAGACGGTGCTGATGGCACCTTCGCCCATGATGTCTTCAAACGTATATGCCCGGGTGATTAGTTCAAGGTCGGATTTTCTTTCGAGCAGGAATGATTCAATCATTTTGCGGTGGTCTGTCAGGGTTCTTTCAAGGCTGGCCTGGGTTGATTTCTCCAGGGTTGACGAAAAAAAGTAGAAGCTGATCCCCAAAACAAGAATAAAAGGGATCATGGGGAAAAACGTCATATTAAGAAAAATTGCTCTTTTCAGCCACTGCCTGTTTTGTTTTAATTTGCTCAAGATTTGTCCCTTTGTACCTAATTGAAAAGAAGGTGCGCTTGTCTGGAACACTATAGAGCAACTATGGTGCCGGATAAAAAAACAGGCATAAATAAAATTTAATATATTGAAATTAAAGCTAATATTTGTTTAGATGTCAGTGCCCCGGCGAAATTTTAAGCTTAAATTTGTCGATGCCTTTTTCACGCTGTAAAAAAGGCTGACAATTATATTGGATACTGCGGCGTCAGTAACGATTTCATTGATATTGATCTGGGAACGCTTTGCCTGTCCCACAAGAGCTTACCGCATACTGCCGGAAACACAAACCGCCAGGGTGGTGATCCCAGTTGCTTTTACGGGCCTTGGGACGGATCTTCCCGCCATGGCTGAATTGTCCGAAACGTATGGATTTTCATTTATAGAAGATTCGGCCCATACGCTGGGGGGCTTTTATCAGGCGGACGAAAAACGATACGCCTGTGGCAGCTGCGCCCATACGGACCTGATTATTTTTTCCTTTCATTCGGTAAAGACCATAACGACAGGGGAGGGGGCGGTCATGACCAATTCGCCTTGGGTATTTCCTAACTATCCAGGTTGGATAGATTCAGAAATTGGCGCAGGTAGATCGTATCCATTCTGTGACAAATTGAAGAAATTTTTTTGTAAGCCTTTACAGATGATGTTAATTATTTTAAACGCATAGTGACCAAATTAAAAATAAGACCCCAAAACGCAACATGAGTCAAAAACAATAGGGTACATCGTAAATGAAAACTGCAAATCAAACACTTCTTGAGCAGCTTAAAATCACTAAACGTGAAATTGAACGCCGTAAAGAGTTTTTCAACCTTACCGATGATGATTGTGAGATCCTTGCCTCTATCAGAGGCATTGTAAGTGACAATATTGAGGATATCGTCGAAGCATTTTATGAAAAAATTCTTCCTTTTCCTGAAATTGATCGTATCATTGGAGATGCTGAAACGCTTATCAGGCTTAAAAACCATCAGCGGCATTATATTTTCAGTCTTTTCGACGGGCAATATGATGAAGATTATGTCCTTACTAGGCTCCGGGTAGGAGTTGTTCATAAACGGATTGGGGTTGATCCAAAATTCTATGTGTCTGCTGTTTATAATCTAAGTTCAATTCTGCGTAATATTATAATTGCAATCGAAAATAAAGACTGCTCTATATGTTCGTCACGTCTTGCTGCAATAGAAAAAATCATCATGTTTGATTTGTCTTTTGTTTTTGACACCTATATTAATAGCCTGATGGACGAAGTTGAAAGAAGCAAGTTAGAACTTGAGCAATATGTAGAATCTCTTGAAGAGGTGATCTCAGAACGAACAAAACTCTTGAAAGAGCAAGCCCGCCATGACGGACTTACCTCCTTACTTAATCAGCATTCATTTTACTCAGAGCTCAGGAGTGAATTGCTGCGTGGGCAGAGAAGAAGTCATTCAACCGCTTTGATTTATTTTGATCTGGATCATTTTAAGCAATTAAACGATACCCATGGGCATAAACGTGGAGATGAAATACTTGTTGCTGTAGCTGAATCAATGAAGAAGGGGCTTCGAGAAACAGATATCCCAGCTAGGTACGGGGGGGACGAATTTTGTGTTATCTTGCCAGAAAGCTCATTGCAGGAAGCCAAACAAGTTTGTGAAAAATTGTGTGAAGCGATAAAGAAATCAACGGAAGGATCAGGCATTTCATGCAGTATGGGAATAGCGATATCTTCAGTTGAAGAAAACTATGATGCGAACTCACTTGTTAAAAAAGCCGACAAGGCAATGTATGAAGCCAAGAAAGAACCAGGGTTCACAGTAAAGATAGCCGATATCCAACCAATGCATTCACCAGACGGCAAAGAAATAGGGGGGGACAGACCGAAAGCGCCGGGATAAACCGGCATAGGGTAGGGGATGAAAGAGCCCTACATTTGTTCATGGAAGGGATCATTATTCAATGATTTCTCAAGGCTTTTCTTGAAGCTTTATCCACCAATGTAAAAAACCGATCTGCCTCATCTTTCAATCGGGAGGGCTGATGGCCTTTTACTTTTTTGAATTCACAATCCAGTTGTTCTGATAAATAGAAAAATTTTTGATACAGCGCCCTGTTTTTAATGGGCTTATTCTTCTTTGATACATAATCATTTATCTCAAGTCGCCTACGCCTGGACCTAAGCCCGATAATGTTCTGGGAATCGGTATACACAATAAGTTTGGCAACAGGTTTTTGAATTGAAGTCAATGCCCAGATCAGGGTCTGGATCTCCAGTTTGGCTGAGCTGGTGTGTTCAAACTTTTTTACCTTAACATCTGCTTTAAAGGATTCTGAATAGGGCTTCTCCCCCAACACAGCAAGGTATGCCCCATAGCCGACGTTTGATTTGGGATTCACACTGCCATCGGTGAATAGCCGTAAGATTGTCATTAATTTAATATTTTCACATCAATTGTCTCTACAGTTAATTGAAATTTAGAGCGAGGTTGTCCGCTTAAGCCACGATGCAAGCTTATCAGGCCGCATTCCAGGACACAAGTAAACACCATCAAAATCTAAAATATCGTATAAGATTGCATAAAGAATTGATATTTAAATTAAAATCGGCTAATGTCCCGGGACCATTTTTAATGACGTGCTTAAATAAATGGCATAAAGTCTATCAGAGCCTGTCGGATATATGAGGTACAAAAAAATGTCAGAACAAAATTTTGATTATGAAGTCCGGTGCAAATCGTGTTTTAACAAGTTTATTGTCCAGATGTATGACAGCCACGAGAAATGTCTCTGGCTTGTGGGCAACAAAGACTGGTACTGCGATTCATGTAAAAAAGAATATCTTGATAAAAAAACAGCAATGCTTTCAAAAAATAATGCCAGCTTAGGTTTTCCGTCGCTTACCGGCACGGAGAAGAGAATTGCCTGGGCTGAAAAAATAAGGGCTGAATTGATAAATAAGGTCAATTATTTGAATTCAACCCTGAACCATGAAGACGAAGATGCAAAAGCATTGTCAGACAACGCTTTTCTTCTATTTTTCCAGGAGTGGCAAAAAGAAACAACCGCCAAATGGTGGATAGACAACAGAGCAACAAATGTCAGGGATATATCCATTCGGATAAAGGAGATAACGGATACGCTGTTATAACGATCTGTGCGTCCCTTATGTCAATGGCGGGTTGCCCCAGGGGCCTACAGGCTCATCCTTTGTTCCAGGTCTTAATTCAAGCTGAAGCCCTTTTAAAAAATTACGCAACATCTGGTTTTTGCATTCCCTGTAATGCTTATGCCCGGGTTTTCGGAAAAAGGCACTTAATTCATGCTTGCTGATTCGGAAACCCGCCAAGGTTAAAACCCTGATCATATCCTCTGCCTGGAAGTTTAAAGCAATCTTCAGTTTCTTTAAAATCGCGTTATTATCTAATGTCTGTTCAGGCCCAGGTTGCGGGCCTTCTTTTTTTCCCCGTTTATGATTGATCAATCCATTCAAAAAGACAGCCAGTTCTGTATCCGTGCAATTTTTACAGGCGGGATCATCATCTTTTTTCAGCCAGTCACTGACCTGGTCCCGGGACACCTCATGCTCGGCTTGTTTAAAAATAGAGATCATATCTGAATCACTGAAATCAAAAATATATCGAACCCTGCGTAAAACAGCATTTTTATTCATTTTAATAGACCAATTCCGTTGTTTTTTAATTCTATCAATCTTTTTTTATACAGATTGCCCACAGCCCTTTTGAATTCTTTTTTGCTCATGGAAAAACTCTTGCGGATTCTTTCAGGAGAACTTTTATCATGACAGGGGATAAATCCCCCGGCTTTATTTAATCGGTATAAAACGACTTCCGCAGATTTGGGAACCGATGAGTACCCGGGTTTTTTCATGCTCAGGTCAATTCTTCCGCCTTCACGGATCCGCATGATATACCCTTTGCATGTATTCCCAATAAATAATTTTTGATAGGTTTCATTCAAGTACATCATCCCATAGTATCGATTATCAACCACGGCCATTATCCCAGTGGTTGTAATCGTGTGGACAATCAAGTCAACCTGCTGCCCGACTTTCAGATCCCCGGTGTTTTTATCACAGTTGGCGGAAATTTTCGTGGTACCATACACCCTGTGTGTTCTGTCGTCCCGGCAGATTTTGACTAAATATTTTTTTCCCGGCTCCATCCTGTCCTGCTGCTCATTTTTGGGTACCAGCAAATCCTTTTCCAGCCCCCAATCCATAAAGGTGCCAAAAGGGGCAACATCTTTTGCGATTAAAAAAACAAAGTCATCTACCACGCCTGCAGGTTTTAACGTGGTTGCCACCAGACGATCTTCAGAATCAGTGTATACAAATACATCGAGAGAATCGCCAATTGACAGCCTCTCCGGCACATATTTATTGGGCAGGAGAACCCGGTCATCCCCAGAGTTTAAATACACACCAAAATCTGATCGGGTTTGAACGCCCAACCGATTATATTGTCCAACTTTAATACTGGTCTCCAACGCTGATTTATTGGGTTTATCTGATTGCTTTTTTGAATGCTTCCATGCATTTTTAAAGTTTGGTCTCTTACCTGGCATTACGGATTCCTCACTGTGAAAGTTATCCGGTATCATAACATACAAATTACGTTCTTGATATATGATGGGGTTGGGGGGCACGGTTTGAAATTTTAGCGGTATTAGACCTTTTTAACACTTAGACAGGCCGGCCCATGGCCGTTATATCCAAAGATTTGATTTGGCATGCCATCAAGAAATGTTGGAACCATCCAATATTTTTCGAACCATACGGGCCATATCAAATTTCGTCACAGGTTTCATTAAAAACCCTTTTACACCAATTTGTTCAGCCCGCTCCGCATTGATGCGTTCGCTGAATCCGGTACAGATAATAACAGGCATATCCGGCCGGATTGACAGGATTGCCCCGGCAAGCTGGTCGCCTGTCATTTCCGGCATGGTCATGTCCGTAATGACCAGATCAAACCCATTGACGTTATTTTTAAATGCTTCCAAAGCATCCTGACTGCTGACATAAAATATGACAGTGTACCCCAATCGGGTCAGTACCTGAGCTTCAAGCCTGGCTACGGATTCTTCATCATCCACTATAAGAATGCGTTCGTTGCCGGTGGGAAACTTTTTTGCTTCACTTTTGTTTTTTTGAACAAACTTTTCTTCTATGATGGGCAACCATATATGAAAGACGCTCCCTTTTCCTAATTCACTTTCAACCGCAATTTCACCGCTGTGTTCTTTTATAATTCCGTAGACTACGGACAGACCGAGTCCGGTGCCTTTCCCCAGTTCCTTCGTTGTAAAATAAGGGTCGAATATTTTGCCCATCGTTTCCCTGGACATACCATGTCCGGTGTCGGAAACACTCAGTTGTGCGTATCTGCCCGGCTTGAGGATAGATGAGGATAGATCGTTTTCCTGTACGAAAATCTCCTTTAACCGAACGGTGATTGCGCCGCTGTTCAATTCTACGGCATGGAACGCGTTTGTAATGATATTCATGCCGACCTGATGGATTTTTGTGGGATCGGCCATCACCATACCGCAGTCCGGCATAATTTTTTCAACTAATTGAATATTAGAGGGAATCGTCGCCCGGCTTAGTTTTAACAGCTCCCTTAGAACCGTCTGTAATCTGACCGGAATCACTTTATGTTCACTTTGGCGGCTGAAAGCAAGAATTTGTCTGACAAGATCCGCCCCTCGTTTTCCGGCGCTGAAAATTTCTTGAATCTTGCTGTGCTCAGGGCTGTCAACCGGCAGATCTTCCAACAGCATTTCCGACATTCCCATAATGGGAAACAACAGATTATTAAAGTCGTGGGCAATTCCCCCGGCAAGATTTCCAATGGACTCCATTTTCTGGATCTGTTTGAACCTGTCGTCCAGTTTCTTTCGTTCAGATATATCGGTCATGGTCCCGACCATCCTTGAAACCCCTCCATCGGATGAGGTTTCAACCACCCGGCCTCTGCCCAGGACCCATTTCCATTCACCCGTTTTTGTTTTCAGTCTATGTTCCATCTTCCACTGGGGTGTTTTTCCGGCCCAATGATCCTGGAGTGAAGATAAAACCTTGTGTTTGTCTTCCGGGTGAATTTTTGATTCCCAGGATTTATACTCGGGTGCGAGTTTTTTTTCTGAAAGAATGTCCAGCCAGCTATGACTGTAGGTCACGTGGCCGGTTTTGACATTCCAGTCCCAAATGCCATCCAACGTGGCTTCCATGGCCAATCGATACTTTTCTTCCGCTTTGTACAATTGGCTTGTTCGTTCAGCAACAAGGATTTCAAGTTGTTCTTTGTGTTTGTGCAAAAAATTGATAAAAAAAATGACGGTCAGCACAAATCCTGCGCCAAAGCCCCAAATCAATAGGCGGGGCAACAATGGCGGCGCAACCTTTTCAGGCAGATTGCCGCGCACAATCCAGGAGGTATCGGCAACGGCAATGCGCTCTTCCTGGAAACCGGAACTCAACTGTCCAGAATGCCATATTGGTTTTCCATCTTGAGTTACAAGACTGAATACATATTTTTCAAGATCCAGATTTTTTGTAGCGTCTTCAATGAGAGCATCCAAATCATAGACGCCAATAGATAAGCCGGTAAAGGTATCGTCTTTAAATATGGGAAATCTAAGGACAATCCCTTTACCTTTCTGGCGCAATTCAAACGGGCCCTGCAGCACAGCGTTTTTATTTTTAATTGCCTTTAAAGTAAAAGGGGCGCGCTTTGGATCCTCCAGCAGTACCATTGGCTTGTCGATTGTTATTTTATTTCTTTTCTGAGGATATACATACGCCACCCGGGTGTTTGAATTCGCGTATTGAAGTGCCCTTATGGGAGGATGAAATTCTAAAAGTTTTGAAGCGAAAAGTGCGAACTCTTGGGCTGTTGTATGGGGGTGTAAAATAAACAACGATGACAAGGACTCCAGGGCATGAAACCTTGTTGACAGGGAATTTTCCAGGCGTATTTTGAAACTTTTCAATGTTGTACCAAGCTCCGTCATTTTTTCCGCCTGCCAGTGTCTGGCTTGATACCGGTCGATAAATAACAACATCAAGAGGCCGGGAATTATTAAAATCCATGGCCTTATCTTTGTAAAATAGCGATTTTTTACATCAAAGCCTTTATGACTCATTGAAATAACTTTCTGTTTTTATTGCAGACACCAATTTTTTAAAAAAATAGGACGGCCTATTTTTTGCGATTTAGAGAACAGCCGTTTAAGAAGAGAGCTATAAATCCAATTTACAATAAATTGATTTCATATGCAAAATTTAATTCAAGAGACGGATAGTGATAAGGATTGAGATCAAAGCACGTGGTGAACGCCAAGTCGTGACACTTCTATAAAATTTGCGGTCCTTGGCCGCCCAGGCCCCAGGTCAGTTTTGGGAGTCTCAGAAATCAGCCTTGGGAAAAAGGCGGACAATAATACCCATAAGTACCAGGGCCACAACGCCTAAAACTGCATACAGGCCGATTCCTTTTTTCTGGAACAGACGTTCCAACAACTGGTCCCAATTCGAAGCTTTAACGACATCGGCTGCTGCCATTTCAATATCTTCAGGCAAAGAGGCCATCAGCCGCTCCTGGATCAGGGTCAGGTCATAACTGGGGCGGCCCGTAGCCTCATTTCCCCCAAAAAGAAAAAATTTTCCGGGTTCATAAGCCAGAAAACAGATTGAAGGGGCCATGAAACCGGCTTCAATTTTGGATATCTCAATGGGCTGATTGTCGCCATGGTCGATACTTATTTTAAACCGCCGGCCATTCATCAACCGTCCTGGGGAATCAATTTCAAGCCGGGTGACCCCTTGTTCGGCATGGGACCAATGCCGGGTCATAACTTTTTCCCAGCCGGTTTTTCCTGATTTTTCCCTGTAGCATCGGACCGTTCTTGAAAAAATGCCCGAACCGGTTAACACCAGAGTCTGCCAGGCTTCCGATTTTACCGGCAAAGACACTTCCCAGGATGTTGTGTTTTCCTCCCGGTTGTATTCGGTTTGGGCCGAAAGTTCGTGGTGCCTGTACGTCTGTCGGCCCCAGAAAAACGGTATCTGTTCGTTATCCTTGACAAGCCGGACATACTGTCCTGCCTTGGCAAGGCTTGTTTCCAGATTGAAAATAAGCCTGTAATAACCGATTTTATCCAGCGTCACCGGGCTTTTCCAACGGTAGCCGTCCGTTTCATTAAACGGTCCGCCCTTGATCTTAAATTTTTCGAGCAAGGATTGTGAATTATACCAGATCTTAACCTCAGGGGAGCCAAAATCAAGGTGACCAATTTGTGCTTTACCTGAAATGCCTGCAAACTGCTTGATATTTGTATGACGTCCCGTTCCGGCCAACGCCGTATAACGCCCCGGCATATCGGCGGAAAAAAGCATTATAGGCTGCTGTGACACCACAATGGCCTGCGCAATGGGGCCAAGGAGTCCTGAGTCCGGCCTTAACCTGAGTATCAGGCCGTTTGTATTCCATATCCTGTTGATCTCCATTGAAATCAGTCGTCCGTCACCTGCCACGCCGGAAACGCGTCCGGACTGTTCAGGGATAAACTCAACCCGATTGTTCCGGATTTGTTCCCGGCCCAACTCCCAGGGTCCCTGGAATGGGTTTTTTGTCGTGATCCGGATCTGTTTGATCCTGATTCCTTTGCCCGGCAGAATCATTTTTAACTCTGTGAAATCATCGGCCTTGCTGAGCTGCATGCGGTCGGTCATAATAATTTGCATGTCGGCATATTTTTCATCTTTTCCCCGGTGCAGTGCGGTGACACGCCGGATGGGAACAATTCTTTGTTTATTCGTTTTGTCAAACCCGGTAAAGATCAACCGGATTTTTTTATAAATTCCCTGGGTTATCTCAATGGATGTGTTGGCCGCTCCTTTTGTCCGGTATATGGCCTGGTTCCGGGCAATGGTTTTCCAGCCGGTATCTGTTTGTACCGCTACATCCACCCGGCCCAGGTAGTTGTGGTCACCCATCTCAATGCGGATTTCATTAACTATGGTTTCAGGCAGATTTGCATCCCAGACAAACCCGCCTTCCTGATTGAGCCTGATGTTGTCCGGTTTCAATATAAACTGCCTTGAACCGGATTTGTTTTTCATAAACAGTTCAAAGGCCCGGGGATGTTTGTCCGGTCCATTCAGGATCAGGTCATATGACCCGTTATTGTTGCCCATTAACAGTTCCGCAGGCAGGACCGCCTGGGTGAACCCTGTGCGATCAACATCAATTGACGCCTTGGCCTGCCAGGGTTCAGCCGTGCAGTTCGCAACAACTGCAGTAAAGGCCAAAAAGCCAATAAAGACCATGGCAGCGGCCTTAGCCGGAAAAATTAAAGAGCCCAGGGGCAAGAATTTAAATGTGGCTGTTTTCATCATTGGCGGTTGTTTTGCTTTCGTTTTTGGGTTCATCTGAAATAAATTTCTGGTAAAGGTAGGCAACAAAAAATAATCCAAGGGAAAGTATGCTGAACGAGGCAATTTTATATCCCATGTCCAGCTTTGCCGTATCTGCGATAAATACCTTGATCACGGTAATGCATATCAGCCCGGTTGCTACCCACCGGCACAGCGGCAGGGAAAATCGAATGCCTGCCACAAGCAGTGCAATGGCAAATACCATCCATCCAATGCTGTACGCAAGCAACTTCATATAATTTCCCGAGGCGAGCAGGGAAAAGGTTTCCCCGGGCCGTCCAAGGCAGGCCGCAATTTCAATATTCATTACGGAAAAGGCAGTTATGGCCAGGGTCACTCCCATGAACTGCCGTGCCGATACCCGGTTGACCGGCCATCGTTGTTTCGGGTTTTTATACAGCACGAATACCAGCAGGGTCAGTAAAATGGCGTACATCAATGAGGGATAATTTACCAGGGGCATCATTGCGGTAAACTGCCGGCCGAATCGGAAAGGGAATCCAACCGATTTGATAAGGGCCACCATGATCAGCACAAGCCCTGCCATGCGAAAGGGGGTGTTCAGGTCTTTTTTCCACACAAGAAGCCCAAGCCCGAAACCGGCGAATCCCAGGATGGATGCAATTTCTTGATTCAGGGTGAACCCAAACAACAGGGTAAAGGCATGACCGGTCTGGAAAACGGTTCCCGAGGATAGATGAAAGGCCATGAACAGGGCGGTGATGAAACCTGCCAGGACCATGTTTTTCGCAAAACCGTCAACTGTGGTACCGGCGTTAACTGAACAGGAAAAATAAAGGATTACTGAAAGCAAAATAAAGGCCAATAGGCCAAAATTGAAAAACGGCGCCATTTGGGCCACGCTGCCACCCAGAAGAAACGGCAGACCAATCATCCCGCACGTCCCTGCTGCCAGCAGCCCCAATCCGGCCAGACGCATGGCAATGGGGAACCGGGCCATCCGCCACAACAAGGCCCCGGCCCCGGTCCATGACAGGGAATAAACCGCAGCCTGGATAAAATCAGCGTCGGGCATTATCCTAAATTTTTGGCCCGGTTCTGCAAAAATATCGGCAATGATCAGGTTCATCAGGTAAAAGCCTGAACCTATGGAGAGCCAGCGGAAAAAATCCGGTGCATCCATTCGCCACACTTTTTGGTCGCAAATTTTTGCAAACCGTACGCCTGCTCCAAGGGCTGCCACAGCCAGTGCCATGGCAAAGATGGCAGGATTTAAAACCGGCAGGCTTTCCAGGCCTTTTAATTGGGGTAGTGAGATTAGCAGCCATAAAAGACCTGCAGGCGCCATGGCCACGGCGGTTTTAGGCAGGCCCGGGTGAACGATCCGGGTATTAAGCCATAATAATGCCGTGGCCTCCAGCACCAGGGCAAGGCCGATCCAGCCCTGGCTTAACACCAGCACCGGAAGCACTGAGACATAAAATAATAATGCGCCGCCATGGAATGCCAGGATGGAATTTCTATGCGTTTTATTAGTCAGTTGTCGCAAAAGCCTTGCCACTGGCCATAGTTTGGCCGCAATCATCAACATGGGGCACCAGTCTGCCCAAGGGGTGTAAAAGGCATGTTTGACCGAATAGAAGAAAAATACTGCCTGCAGCATCTCATACACCGCCCATATGTTCCACAGATTTTTCCAGTGACTAATTTGTTTAAAAAACAACCAAGGGATCACCAGAGCCGCGGCAAAAAGTGCCCCGGACCACCAGACGCCTGCCATAATAACGGTTTCCGGGTGGCTTGTATTCAACACCCAGGTGGCCTGGGCTGCGGCGGCCCCTATCAGGGCAACGACTGCCACTGGCTGGAATTGGGTCCGGCGGGCAAAGAAAACGGCTATGGTAAGAAAACAGGCCAGGGTGGCCATGCCCATGTGTGGGAAATGGGGATGGCTTACAAAAAAAGAGAACCCGAGCAGGATAAAAACACCTGCCACGGGTGCGGCACTGAGCCACTTTTCAGGTATCATGTCACCGGACGTTTCCCCGGGAGCCATTTTGATGGCGGCAAGGATCCGGGGAAGTTGCATTGCCACCACAAGAATCCCGGCAGACAGCACAGAACCCGCTCCCAGGATAAAGATAAAAAATCCGGCCCCCATGGCATCCGCCGGAATATTGGCCATCCAGAAAATTCCGCCGACAACAAATATGGCCAACAGCAAAAAAATCTGAATAAATGTCCGGAAAATCAGACTCACAAAAAGGCCCAGTATTTGGATTCCCAGCATCATGGGCCAGAAATAAAACGCACACATGGGATTTAAAATAAGCCCGGTAAGGCACATCAGGGCCAGGGCCACCGGGAACACCTTAAACCATTGAAGCATCGGGCCGGTTTTTCCAAATTTCATGACAAGCGCCACAGGGCCTAAACACCCGGCAGCACCATAAACGAGTATCAGCACATAGCTAAAGGAAAACCCGGTTGCATCAAACCGGGTGACCACCCATATCACTGCGGCAATAAAAGAGATGCAGGAAAAAGGGATGAATGTTTTGGTCCAGCCTTTGTTTTTCGTGGTAAGCACGATGGCGCAGATCATCGCAATGGTCAGCAGCATCAACGGATACCAGCCTGGTTTTCCCAGGGTTAAAAGTAGGACCATGGCAACCGATGACAGGTACAGAACACACCCGCTCCAGAATACGGGTTTTCGTTTCTCCGGATTCAAGCCCTGGCGCCGGAGAAAAACAGTAAAAAGAATCAGATTGGCAGCCCAGATTCCTGCAATGGTGAAGCCGCTTGTCTGGGTAAACAAATTAAGAACCGCCAGGCCCAGCGTTACCAGGGTGCCGGTGGTACCTGTCAGCAACAGAGCCGTGGAATTTAATTTTTCAGACACCAGATACAATGCAAGATTGACCAGTGCCAGATAGATAAAAAGACCTGCCAGATTCCCGGACCCGGTATTGATCATCAGGGGGGTGGCATAGGCCCCGATGGCACCCAGGACCGAAACCGTGAGCCCTTTTTGATACACCGCCAGTACAAATGCGGCCGCGGACACCAGGGCAAGCATGGCAAACCCTGCCATGACCGGCAGATAATCGTAATAAAGGGTTGCCGTAAATGTAACAATATAAAGTACGCCGATCCCCGTGGCTGTCAGGGAATGCCGGAAAATTTTCAGGCGCGCCTCTTTAAATTTTTCCGATGCCAGAATCAGTCCGGCGCCCAGGAGCGCTCCGAATGCCAACCGTGCCGCCGGCGGAATCCAGTTTTTTTCAATGGAGTGTTTTAACAGTAACCCAATACAGATAAAAGCGGCCACACCACCCACCCATGCAAAGAGCCTGGCCCCTGTAAAAAGCTCCCAGTTGATATTGAGCCGACTGATCCTTTGGCCCAGGGAAACACCAGGGGCTCTGGAAACTGAACGATTGCTTTCCGGGATTTTTAACGCGGCCGGGGGGATATACGGCACGGATTTCTTATCCGGTTTCATTGGTGGCTGCTTGACACTTTGCGCTTTGGATGGCAGTGGATCCGTTTTAATTCCCCCTTGAATAGGGCTAACATCATAATCCGGTGCCGGCGAAGGCTCAGAAATGTCTGATACCCCAGGGGGCACAGTCGCATCTTTGGTTTTCAACGCGTGTTCAACAGCCGTGTCATCCGGTTCGGCAGTGTCCCGGGGTGCTGTGCTTTTTTCAGCGTTTAAGGTTTGAACCGTATCGTACAGCAGGTCAAATTTATCCTTGAGCACCTGTAAATTTTTTTCAAGTTCCCGGTTTGACTGTTTAAGATTTGACAGTTGAACACCAAAGATGACAACGATCAGAAATAAGAAAAGAAAATACATAGCGATGTTAAAAACGCCCCCTTATGCCGTGAAAATGTGCTGCACCTGTTGTGGAAATTCCATTAATCATAAATAGTTATTATTATGGCAAGTCCTGGATCGTGCCTTCAGTATCAAATTTGTGAACATTATTATTTAATTATTATGGCACTCTTGCCGATACTATTGCTATGAAAAATTATGTCATCAAAGATTGTAAGGGGTGTCATCAGCCGCTTCGTATTCCGGCAGATATTGGGGGAATGCTCATGCGATGCCTCAATTGTGGGTACGAATTCCATACTGATTTTAAACTTGTTCCGACAATGAGGAAGGGTAGGGATGGTCAAGAATCGAACCAGGAAATGCCTGCCAAAAGGCCCCAGTCTACATTTAATATTACAGTGTAATCTTTTGAGCTAAATCAGTCAGCCTGGTTGCAATTGTTTTAAGGACTCGGAATAAAATAAAAAGAGCACGAAACGTTTTTATTCGTGCTCTTTTTGTTGTAGGCTGGTCCGTAATTATTATCTCATGTCGGTATCAATGTTTGAGATAATAGTTATGGGGCAGGGGACGGGATTACTCGGTGTAGGGGGATTCTTCATGGGTTTCGGCTCCAGGAATCTCTTGATCGTTCCATTCTTCCTCAACAGCCCCATCTTCTTCCATCACTTCTTCTTGGCCCATGGTTTCTTCAACCGCCGTATCATTAACTTCGCCGGAGGCGATAGCCGGACTCCAGCTTGCCCATGTCATTACCGCCAGAGCCATTAACGTCACGAACAAGAGTGTTTTAAACCGTTTCATCTTTTTTTCTCCTTAGAATATAGTTTTATCACGCTTCTCAGCGGAAAGCGTCCATCACAATATGGTGGGGCTTTATCATCAATCACCAATGGGGTTGATTGCCAATACCATGCCCCATAACTTCAACGGTATCGGAAACCACCAGAAATGTATTTGGGTCTGTCTTTTTCACAAGGGATTTTAAACGACTCAGCTCTCCAAAAGTGACAACGGTATAAAGCAGGTTTGCCTCTTCTCCCGTATATCCGCCACATCCGTTAATGATGGTCACGCCCCGGTTTAACTGTTTGAATATCTGCTGCTGGATATCCTGCCATTGTTTAGAAACAATGAATACGGCTTTGCGTTTACTCATGCCTGTTATGACCAGATCAATCATCCGGGACGCTACAAATATATGAACCAATGTATAAAGAATTGATTCCATGGAGAATAAAAACATTGACACAACAAGGATTGCGGCATTTGCAAAAAGCGTGGTGGAGCCCAGTCGGATGGAGGCTTGTTTGAGCAGGATAACCGATATAATATCAATTCCTCCGGCCGATCCCAGGGATTTTAATATCAGTGAACAGCCCACGCCTGAAATTGCGCCGCAAAGCAGAGCTGCCAGCATGGGGTCTTGAATGGGTCTGGTTGCGGGAACCCATTCCATGGCCATGGAAAAAACAATCATTCCGAAAATGCTGTAGAGCATAAAGCGGCGGCCCACATAAAACCAACCCACCATGAGAACCGGGATATTTAACAGAAAATTAAGGCTGCCCACCGATGTTTCGGGCCAAAGATAGTGTATAATCAAGGCAACCCCGGCCAGCCCACCGCTCAGGAACTGATGGGGAACAAGGAGCGTGTTGATTGTCCAGGCACAAAGGATGGACCCTATGGTGATTAGGGATGAGTTGTATAAAATACTGTTGATGGCGGCGGTTCCGGTCAAAATATTACCTGCCCCGGACACCGGACGTGCCATCACGGTATGTTGCATTGTCATTGCGGCCGTCTTATCCAATTGGCTCTCCATAATAAATTTGTGTATAAAATTTTTTCTTGGTTCTTGCTCTGCCGGAATAGGCCGGCAGCCAATCATTGGGCAGTATCTTAGCAATGCCTGTGCCACATTTGCGCTGTTTTTAATCTCCTTGATTTTATAGCCAATTGATTCGTTTCGCCGGTATTTAGCACGATAAAATAAGAAGAATGGATTCTTTTTTATTTTTTATAAGAATTGCTTGTTCCGAATTGATACCCGTGCTGTCATCCTGTACTGGTATCAGGATGCTCTTTCGCGATCCGAGGTGCCCCAACAAAGGGAAAATTCCTCATTGCACCTTCAAGGGGGCCCATTGCAATTTTTTTTAGCCATAGGCGCATGAATATCGTATAGGCTATAATAAAAAGAATTGCCCCGGCAGTGCACCAAAGAACAGGGTAGTCCTCCCCTATACCCGGAAGACGCTCAACTCCTTTGATAAAAAGGATATGCAGTACATACAGAGACAAGGTATTTTTACCCGCAATCAGGAAATATTGCGGCGGTCCCTGTTTTAGGCGGACTGCACATAGAAAGCTCAGCATGATAAGGCAAAGCCCGGTACCAGCCCCGGATATAATGGAAACCGGGCTTGGCAGCGTGAGGTCTATAACGGTCAGCTTGGACAGCAGGATAAACATGTATGCGGCCGTTTCATCTGAGGCACCATGGGCTATAATTTTTTTTACCGCCGTACCGGGAATAAAATATCCTGCACACTCTGATAACACTGTCACTAAAAGTCCTGAGCCCAAGAGGATCATCGTGGCACGGCGGTTTTTCAAATTCAGCCGTCCCAGCCACATGCCCAAAAGGTAGAGCGCGGCCCATGGAAAAATCGGATAATATCCTGTGAAAAGAAGGTCTGCAAATTGCTTAGGCCAGCTACCGGCGGTAAAACTTTCCAGGTATCCGCAAAAACCATCGGAAAGCCCCAGAAAACTTACGAGCCAGACGGCGACAGCTCCGAGCAAAAGGCCCGGGTTGGAAAGCTGAGCCATTGCCAGTCCGCTTAAAATAAAGAATCCGTAAAAATGCAGAATATCCGCCGGCCATATCCTGGAAATCAGAATGCCACAAAACATAAGGAACGCGGCCCTTTTAAAAAATGTATTCCGGCTTTTTGTAATGCCGACCCTGCCTATCATGAGTGTCATGCTGGCACCGGCAATCATTACCAGGGCAACAGCCGCCCTTCGGTCCATATATTCAATAAGCGCATAAAGCCATTCCGGAAAGGTTTCATCAATACAGAAAAACCCCTTAAAATCAATGACGACCATGGCAAATATAGCCACGCCCCTTGCCAGATCATATCCTTGTATCCTTTTTTTTCCATGCCCGGAAATATTGTCCATTATATCTGTTTTTCCCGCATCTGTTGGGTTCATTGTCCTTTTTTTCCGGGTACAGTACAGCCCGGGTGCTATTTGTGATTCATAAAGCGCGCCAATGGTGGTAAAAAGTAAATTCAGGACTATTTTACGACACGGGAAGGGAACTAACTTTTCTTTTTTTAAGGTGATTCTTTCCTGCCGGCACCAACGGTAAAAGCAAATGGGACGTGGGGGTATAAGATATTAAATGTCTTGTGATAGGATAAAAAAGAATTTATAGTTCTTCTTTTTAGATGATCCTTTTCATGATATTGGGCTACAGCTCGAATTTCGTTCAGGCACGGTTCCTGCTCATCGCATGGAAAGGCTCTTGGTTTTTGTTTCGGACACTATTTAAGGTATTCCTTTTCAGTTGAACCCAGGGTAAGCATTGCGCCTAAATATAACTGGAGCAGATGATGGATTCCAACCAGATGGAAAAATTCAAAAACATACTCACCAAACAGATAGATCGTATTTTAGACCAGACTAAGGTCGGTAGATCGGAACTGAATGCCGAAAACAACCGTGAAACGGAATGTATCGATCAGGCAGCAGTTCAGTCGGACCAGTCCATGCGGCTCAGACTCCGCTCTCGTGAAAGCCGTCTGTTCAACAAGCTGAGGCTGGCACTGGAAAGGATTGACAACGGCATCTACGGGGAATGCGAGATGTGCGGAGAGCACATTTCAATCAAAAGGCTTGAAGCCAGACCCATGACAACAAAGTGCATTCATTGCAAGGAAGAGGAGGAACATCTGGAATCAATTTTACAATAGCAGTTGCCTCCCACCAAAAAAATAAAAGCATTGCGTTTTTTTCTGGGATTTCTTAATAAGAATTTAAAATTCCTTTTTTTAGTCGGTCGTGTTGGGCTTAGATTCGGCCAACATGGTGTGACGATAGATACAGGCATAGCAACGCATTTGAAAAAACTTCATTTTATCCTCAGGCAGACAGATGATTTAAAAGGCATTCGGGATAGCCTGTCATCTGTTTACCATATTGATTCCAATCGGCAATTAAGTGCGGCCCTTCAGATCTTACGCCGCAGTCGGCCCGAGTTTGTCTTTGTAGATATTGAACTTCTTCAGCTAGCAGCTGCCGAAAGCAGCTACAAGGCTGTTTTTCAAACCATCAACCTGGTTTGCCCCAATATCAGCATTATTGTCATGGCCTCCCCTGAATTGCTGCCGGAGGCTGTGAAAATTGTCCATGAAGGTGCGGAATCCTATCTGACCTACCCCCTGGTGCCCGACGAACTTCGGCTGGTGATCAACAGCATCATTGAGCAGACCCGGGCGGAATCGGAACTGGATTATCTCAGGGAGCAGGTCTGGCAGGAGGACGAGTTTGAACTGCTCCATACCAAAAGTCCGGCCATGAAAGCCGTATTTGAAAAAATTCGGGCCGTGGCAGCCACCAAAAGCACCGTGCTTTTAACCGGAGAAACCGGCAGTGGCAAAGGGTTTACGGCTCGACTCATTCACCGGCTTTCTTTAAGAAAAAACGAGCGGTTTATTGAGGTCCATTGCGGAGCGATTCCGGATACCCTGGTAGAAAGCGAAATGTTCGGCCATGAAAAGGGGGCGTTCACAGGTGCTATCAAGCGTAAACTGGGTAAGTTTGAAATTGCGGGAAATGGTACCATTTTCCTGGATGAAATCGGCACCATTACCCCGCCCGCACAGATCAAGCTGCTCCAGGTCATCCAGGATGGTATATTTCATCGGGTGGGCAGCGAAGAGGACATCCGTTCTGATGTGCGCATCATTGCTGCCACCAATATTGATTTAAAGCAGTTGTGTGATGACAAGCTTTTTCGCTCGGATCTGTATTACCGTCTGAATGTATTTCCCGTGGAAATGCCGCCCCTCAAGGAAAGAAAAGAGGATATTCCTAAATTGGCGGAGCTTTTTCTATCAAAACTAAACACATTTCACGCCAAGGATATTACGGATGTGCACCCCAAGGTTCTTGAGGCTTTTTTAGCCTATTCATGGCCGGGCAATATTAGGGAACTGGAGAATATTCTGGAACGGGCCTATATTTTAGAAAAAACATCCATCCTCAGGCCACAAAATTTCCCGGTGGAGCTGTTTACATATCCGCCGAAGCCTATGCCCGGTACTATTAACCACAGTTTGACCCTTTCAGAAGTCAGGAAGCAGGAGCTTGACAGGATTGAGCATAAATACCTGGACCTGCTTTTGACAAAATGCAATGGGAAAATAAATGCCACAGCCGCCGCAGCCGGTATCACTACCCGCCAGCTCCATAAACTGATGAAAAAGCACTCCCTGTTTAAGGAAAATTATAAAAATACAGGGAGCTTGGCATAAAAAGTCATAAATCCAATGCCTGAGGACAGGTCCGGCGGTAAATCTAAATAACCCAAGCCCACAAAAAAAACTGCTTCTTGCCTCCTGCATGGCAAGGGAGAATTTAGACTTCTGGATTTTGATTTCGTTTTTCTGAGTTCTTACCCGATAAACCGGTTAAATTACCTTAAATAGCAGCCACCTTGTGTGTTTTACTGAATTGTTTTCTGCGGCCTTTTCGCCAACACCGATAGTATAGACCCCATACTACGTGATGTTGTTCCTGAACCACACAGCTTACTTCTTTTATGCGTTTTGCTGACAGATACTTTTTTACCACCCATACAGGACAGGTGTGTATTCGTTCAATCACGTTGCCGGAATTATTACACGGTGTTGAAAAAAGCGCTATGGTGTCCTACAATCTTTGTAATGTTGAAGATTTTGTATCCTGTTTGCAAGTTTTACCTTATGATGATGTGGTCGTTGCCCACTATGGAAATGTCAGAGCGGATTTAGAAAAGAAAAGCACACCTATCAGCGTCCATGATTTGGACATTTCAGGGCATGCGCGAAGTGAGTCTTTAGTTCTGGCCACTAACACTATGCCTGAATTTGTGGGAATCGAAGGTTTGCAGTTGGAAAAATGGCTTGAAACAAAATTTTAATTTTTTTTACCCTTTTTTTGTTCGGGAGAAACGAATATGAAACCGGTTGTGGCCCTTGTGGGCCGCCCCAATGTTGGAAAATCCACGCTGTTTAACAGAATTACAAAATCCCGCCATGCCCTGGTGGATGATATGCCCGGTGTGACCCGGGACCGGCAGTATGCCGATACGCAGTGGGAGGATAAAGCCTTTACCCTGGTTGATACCGGTGGTTTTTTAAGTGCGGATGATGACTATTTTGCAGCCCAGATCAAGGCGCAACTCTTGCGGGCCGTGGAGCAGGCCGATGTCCTGGTGTTTATTCTGGATGGCCGGGCCGGGCTTTCCCCCTATGACCGGGATCTTGCCGATCTTTTACGCCGTACCGAAAAACCTGTTTTCTATCTGGTTAATAAGGTTGAAAGCCTGCACCGCCAGGAAGATGACCTTGGGGAGTTCTACTCCCTGGGTGTGGACCGGCTTTACAAGGTATCAGCCGAACACGGCCTGGGGGTGGGGGATTTCCTTTCAGACCTGGTTGCCATGCTGCCCGATGCTCCGGCGGAATTAGGGAAACAGGAAGATGATGACAACGGCCCCATCCGCATTGCCATTATCGGGCGTCCCAACGTGGGTAAATCATCCCTTGCCAATCGGCTCTTCGGAGAACAGCGTGTGGTGGTTAATGATAAGGCCGGCACCACCCGGGACGCCATTGAATTGTCCGTGAACCGGAACGGTCGGGAATTTATCTTGAAAGATACCGCAGGCATCCGCCGTAAGGGAAAGGTCACGGATAAACTTGAAAAATTTTCCATTCTCAAAGCCCTGGACAGTATGGAAGATTGTGATGTGGCGTTGATTCTCATCGACTGTTCCGAAGGCATCACGGACCAGGACGTCACCATTGCAGGGTATGCGGAAAAAAGGGGATGTGGGGCCATTTTCCTGCTCAATAAATGGGACCTTGTGGACAAGTCGGAAAAAGGGCAGCAGGCGTTTATCAAGGAGTTGCGTCAGAAGGCTAAGTTCCTGGGCTTTGCGCCTGCCGTAACCATTTCAGCCAAAACCGGCCAACGCTGCCACAAGATTTTTGGGGAGGTGGAAAAGGTCTATAAGGAATACAGCCACAGAATCAATACAGGCATGGTCAACCGGATCATCGAGGACGCCGTGTACAGAGATGAGCCATCCCTTCACAAGGGGCGGCGCCTCAAGTTTTTTTATGCGTCCCAGGTGGCCGTAAAACCCCCCTCTTTTGTCTGTTTTGTCAATTATCCCGAAGCCGTGCACTTTTCTTATAAACGGTATTTGGTCAACCAGCTGCGCCAGATGATCCCCTTGAACTTGACACCTGTTAAACTTTATTTCAGGGAAAAAACCGGAAAAATTGAGTTTTCCGGTAATACAAAGGAGTTTCGGCGAATCCAAGAGAAGAAAAAGAAAGTCATGACAAAGCGGGATAAGCAGCGTAAAGAACAGAGCCGCAAAAAACGCCAACGGGATCAGAATAACTCATTGTAATGGATCTTTTTGATCATGCCGCCGGTCAGGATATGGCGGGGGCTGCACCGCTGGCCGAACGTATGCGGCCCCGGCGGCTGGAAGATGTTGTGGGCCAGGACCACATTACGGCCCAAGGCAGCCTGCTTGAACGTGCTGTGTCCGAAGACCGGGTTTTTTCCATGATTCTGTGGGGACCGCCGGGGTGCGGTAAGACCACCTTGGCCAATGTCATTGCAGCACAGACCAAAAACCGGTGGGTCAAAATTTCTGCGGTGTTGTCGGGTGTTAAGGAAGTCCGGCAGATCATTGAGGCGGCAAAGGAGATACGACGGCTTCACAATCGGCGGACCCTGCTGTTTGTGGATGAAATCCATCGGTTTAACAAATCCCAGCAGGATGCCTTTCTTTTTCATGTGGAAAACGGATTGATCACCCTGATCGGGGCCACCACGGAAAATCCTTCCTTTGAAGTCAATCCCGCCCTGGTCTCCAGATGCCGGGTCTTTGCCCTGAACAGCCTGTCCCAAGATGCCATTGTGCAGATTTTGAATCGGGCGTTAATTGATAAAACCAAGGGGCTTGGCCTGTCATCAGATCTATTTTCCACGGAGGCCATTGACCACATCGCAGGGGCATCTGATGGCGATGCAAGGGCGGCCCTGACAAACCTTGAGGCCTGTGCGTTGAACCGCAGGGACGGCAAAACGCTGGATGTGGAAGATGTCAGGGCCATGGTCGCCCAAAAACTTTTGCGCCATGACAAGGCCGGAGAAGAACATTTTAATCTGATTTCCGCCTTTATCAAAAGTGTGCGGGGCAGTGATCCGGATGGTGCCATGTACTGGCTTGAACGGATGCTGGCTGCAGGGGATGACCCCGTTTATATATTAAGGCGAATGATCCGCCTTGCCACCGAGGATATCGGCCTTGCCGATCCAGGCGCCTTGACCATGGCCATGAATGCGGATGCCTCATTCAGGCGCTTGGGCCGTCCCGAAGGGGATGGCTCTTTGTATCAGGCCACCGTTTACCTGGCCACAGCGCCAAAAAGCAATGCCGTGTATGCGGCCCAGAAACAGGTTCAAGACGCCGTGAAAAAACACGGCTCTCTGCCCGTGCCCATGCATATCCGCAACGCCCCCACCGGATTAATGAAACAGATGGGCTACGGCAAAGGCTACAAATACGCCCATGATTACAAGTATGGGTATGCATCCCAGTCCTACCTGCCTGAATTCCTTGAAGACACACGGTTTTACCATCCCACTGCCAGAGGTTATGAGAAAATAGTAAAGCAGCGCCTTGAGGCGTGGCTGGATCTGAAAAGGAACGCTAAAGAAACCTGATGGCGTTTTCCTTGTATTTTATAAATCATTTTGTTATGGCAATTTGGGACTTAGAAGAAATCAATCCAATTGGAGGCTGATATGCAAGAAGTGGTAATCGTAAGCGGTGTTAGAACATCTGTGGGGACCTTCGGCGGTTCATTGAAAAATGTGCCGGTGGTGGCGTTGGGCACCCATGTCATGAAGGACGTATTAAAACGTGCCGGGCTTAAACCGGCCCTGGATCCGGGCAATGATGAATGCTCCCCGGGAACCTTGAAAGATCAGGGAATGATAGACATCGAGAATACAGGATATGATTATGCCGATGATCTGGCAGACATCTATGTGGATGAAGTCATTATGGGCAACGTACTCCAGGCCGGTCAGGGCCAGAATACTGCCCGCCAGGCCATGATCGGTGCCGGTATCAGTCGCACGACCCCGGCCATGACCGTGAACAAGATCTGTGGATCAGGTCTTAAAGCCATTGCCTTGGGTGCCCAGGCCATTATGGCGGGCCAGGCTGACGTGGTTCTGGCAGGGGGGCAGGAAAGCATGAGCAATGCACCCATGGCCCTGCTCAAGGCCAGATGGGGCCATCGCATGGAACTTACCGGCCAGGGCCCGGTCCATGACCTGATGGTGTATGATGGTCTTTATGAGATTTTTTACGGCTATCACATGGGCCAGACCGCAGAAAATATTGTTGAAAAGTACGGTATCACGCGGCAGGAACAAGACGAACTTGCACTTTTAAGCCATACCAGGGCCTTTGGTGCAGTTCATGACGGCACCTTTGACCAGGAAATCGTTCCCGTTGTGATTAAAAGTCGCAAAGGAGACATTGTGGTCAATAAGGATGAGCGGCCCATGGAGACCAGTATGGAAAAACTGGCTAAACTGCGTCCGGCTTTCAGAAAAGACGGCAGCGTAACTGCCGGCAATGCCTCGGGCATCAACGATGGTGCTGCAGCCGTGCTCATGATGACTGCACAGCGTGCCGATGCCCTTGGGCTTGAGGTGCTGGCAAAGGTTAAAGGCTTTGCGTCCGGCGGCCTTGATCCTGCGTACATGGGGCTGGGACCTGTGCCGGCGGTGAAACGGGTGCTTAAACAGACCGGTATGGCATTATCCGACATTGATATGATCGAACTGAACGAAGCCTTTGCAGCCCAGGCCATCGGCTGCATGAGGGAGTTGGGTATTGATGTGGAAACGCCCAATGAACTGGGTTCTGGGCTCTCTTTAGGCCATCCCATCGGCTGCACAGGTGCCCGTCAGATGGTCACCGCCATTCATCAGATGAAAAGAAAGGGGTACAATACCGGTCTGATCTCCATGTGCATCGGTGGCGGCATGGGCATGGCAATGATTATTGAGCGGTAAATTGTTGGGAATTTCCGGCATGTTCTCCTTTACTTCGGACCCTTAAAATGGTAAACAAATAAATTGATATTGCCGGTATAACTGATTGAAATTGAATTGAAAAAAGAGGTGTAAAACCATGGATATTCCACGCAGACTTGGGATATTGATATACACGGCCGTGCCTGCCATCGTAGGCGGCGGCATTGTATACCATTTCTTCGGAAGTTTTACCCAGGTTATTATCTGGGAAGTATTGCTGGTGCTGGCTGCCCTGGGATTTGTCAGCAGTTAACACCGGGCATTTCGTACATTAAAGGCAAAGCCGCACCTGTGCAGGACACGTTCTGCATGATGCGGCTTTAGCTCGTTTAAACGAAAAGGCGCCCATCTGCGGCGTTGCAAAAAAAATGTATCTGGATAATTTTGTAAGCATGTGGGCCTCTAACGAGCCGTCCAGACATAGCTTTTCAGATCAGGTACTATTTAGGGCTTTTCCCTTTAACCATTAATCGGTTTTTCGATTACCAGGCAGGTATATTTGGAGCAGACTATTTTTCAGCGGGCCGTGTTCTTTTTTTTTCTGGCGCTGTTTTGCATATCCATTTTTCTTGTGGGAAAAGTGATTGCCCCGTTCTTTGCAAGTCTGCTTCTTGGTGTCGTCATTGCCGGTATTTTCAGACCTGTATTTAGAACATTGGATAGATATATGCCTGCACGGGCAGCTTCCGTTCTCACCTGCCTGGCTGTTTTTTTCATTGTCTTTATTCCGGTTGTCTTTTTTGTGGGCATCCTTTCCAGGGAAGCCCTGGGGCTTTACAACCTGGCAAGGGATGCGGTGTTTTCCAACAATTTGATCAACTTTCTGGAAAGCACCCGGGCCCTTGAACGGATCAACGAATTTTTAGCCAAGGCAAATATTCACACCCAGATCTCCTGGCGTGAGTTGATCGACCCTTTGACCGAAGTTGGGAAACAACTAGGCTTTTCCCTGTTTCAGCAAGCCCGGTTTCTGACCTCCAACCTACTGAATCTGGTGTTTTACTTTTGCCTGATGCTCATTGTGGTTTTCTACATGTTCATGGATGGCGAACGGTTCATGCAGTACATGTCTGATTTGTCTCCGCTTAAGGATGAGCATGACCGCAAGCTTTTCGAAACGTTTAACGAGATGGCCGGTGCCGTGCTCATCGGCAACGGATTGGGCGGATTGATCCAGGGGGTTGCAGGCGGATGCCTGTTCTGGTCTTTGGGGTTGAATTCTCCCTTCTTATGGGGCGTAACCATGGGGTTTCTGGCATTTTTGCCCATTGTGGGCATTGGTGTGGTCATGCTGCCTGCTGCTTTGTTTTTTCTTTTGAACGGCAGTCTGGGAAAATGCCTTTTCATTGTTGGATTTTATGGCGTGTTGTCATGGGGTATTGAGTATATTTTCAAACCTAAGCTGGTGGGGGACAGAGTTGCCATGCACTCACTTGTTGTGTTTTTTGCCATTATTGGCGGTTTGAAAGTATACGGAATTTTAGGTATAATTTACGGGCCTTTGATTGCTACTTTGTTTTTAACCCTTTCCGATATTTATTTTTCCACGTTTCAATCCATGGTGGAACCGGGCAAAGGGATGCTGGACTAATGGCCCGACCAATAACGTCACCAGGGCTTTTTTCTTAATACGCCCTGAAGAAATATTCAAACGGCTTGATCGGATTTTTCATAAGCAATTTAATCGGGAGCAGTTAATTTAGGATGATTCAAAACGAAAGCACCAGTATCGAGAAAGAGATGAAGCAGTCCTATCTCGAGTATGCCATGAGTGTCATTATCGGGCGAGCTTTGCCCGATGTCCGGGACGGGTTGAAACCGGTCCACCGGCGTGTGTTATATGCCATGCAGCAGCTTCACAATGACTGGAATAAACCCTATAAGAAATCTGCACGTATCGTGGGTGATGTTATTGGTAAATATCACCCCCACGGGGATTCTGCCGTGTATGATACCATTGTCCGTATGGCCCAGGACTTTTCCCTGCGTTATACTTTGGTGGATGGTCAGGGCAATTTCGGCTCCGTGGACGGAGACTCTCCGGCTGCTATGCGTTATACGGAAATCCGTATGCGCAAGCTCTCCCACCAGATGTTGGCTGATCTTGAAAAAGAGACCGTGGAATTCATCCCCAATTACGATGAAACCATAGAAGAACCTGCGGTGCTCCCTACTAAATTTCCAGCATTGTTGGTCAACGGGTCCTCGGGAATTGCCGTGGGCATGACCACAAATGTACCGCCCCACAATATCAGTGAAGTCATTGAGGGGTTAAAGGCGCTCATTGATAACCCGGATATGGATACAAGGGCGTTGATGGCCCATATTCCGGCACCGGATTTTCCCACATATGGACAGATTTACGGTACCAAAGGGATTTTTGAAGCCTATGACTCTGGCCGGGGTATTATCACGCTGCGGGCCAAAGTCGAGGTGGAGGAGAACAAAAAAAACGGCCAGGAAACTATTGTGGTCACGGAGTTGCCATATCAGGTGAACAAGGCCAAATTGGTGGAAAAGATTGCCGAGCTGGTCCGGGACAAAGTGATTACCGGCGTCTCCTATGTTCGGGATGAATCCGACCGAGATGGCATGCGTATGGCCATTGGGCTTAAACGCGACCAGCTCGCTGAAGTGGTGATTAACCAGCTCTACAAGCACACCAATATGCAGACCAGCTTTGGCATCATCCTCCTGGCGGTGGTTAATAACAGGCCTGAGTTGCTCTCTCTTAAGGAAATCCTAAACCACTTTATTTCCCACAGGACCAATGTCATTATCCGGCGTACCCGCTACGATCTGCGTAAAGCAGAAGAACGGGCCCATATTCTGGAAGGGTTGAAGATTGCCCTGGATAATTTGGATGACGTCGTTGCCCTGGTCCGGGCCTCCCGGTCACCGGAAGAGGCCAGGACCGGCTTGATAACCCGGTTTGATTTGAGCGAAATTCAAGCCCAGGCCATTTTGGACATGCGGTTGCAGCGGCTTACTGGGCTGGAACGGGAAAAAATTGAAAACGAATATCAGGCCCTGCTCAAAGATATTTCCTGGTTCAAGGAGATCCTTGGCTCTGAAACCGTGGTCCGGGGGCTGATCAAGGATGAATTGGCCGAACTCAATGAGGCGTTCGGAGATGGGCGCCGCACGCGTATCGTGGAGAGCACCGCTGAAATTTCCATCGAAGATCTTATTGCCGAAGAAGACATGGTGGTCACGGTGACCCGTAGCGGATACATCAAGCGTAACCCCATTACCCTGTATGCCAGTCAGCACCGGGGGGGCAAAGGCAAGACCGCCATGGGAACCAAATCCGACGATTTTGTGGAGCATCTGTTTGTGGCCTCCACCCACGCCACGTTTCTGTTCATCACCAATTTCGGCAAGGTGTATCAGGCCAAGGTGTATGAACTGCCCATGGCAGGCCGCTCCTCACTTGGCAAAGCCATTGTGAACTTGCTTAATTTTGATGAGGGCGAAAAACTTGCCACCGTGCTCACCGTGGATGCGTTCTCAGAAAATAGGTACGTGGTCATGGCCACCAAAAAAGGCAGGGTGAAAAAGACCGAGCTGATGGCCTATTCTCGTCGCCGGGCAGGGGGGCTTATCGGTGTGAAGCTGGTTGAAGGTGACGAACTCATTGCCGCACGCATCACCGATGGCACCCAGGAGATCTTTTTAGGGTCCGAGGGGGGGAAAGTGATCCGGTTTAATGAAGAAGATGTTCGTACTGTGGGCCGCGGTTCCATGGGCGTGCGGGGCATGCGTATAGAAGAGGGCGCCCGGGTGGTTGGCATGGAAGTGCTTGGAGACGAGGACACGCTTCTAACGGTTACGGAAAACGGTTATGGCAAGCGCTCTAAAATTGAGGAGTACAGAAACCAGGCCCGGGGTGGTAAAGGTGTTTTTTCCATTAAAACGTCCACGCGCAACGGTAAAATGATGGCCCTTGCCCTGGTGGGGGACAATGATGAGTTGATGATGGTTACGGATAAGGGAAAATTGATCCGTACGGATATTGGTGGGATTAACGTGATTTCCAGAAATACCCAGGGAGTCAAACTCATTAACCTGGCCAAGGGAGAGATGCTTATCGGCATTGCCCGACTTCCTAAAGAGGATTGTGACCCTGATGATGATAACACATGTCTTCATCCGGATGGGGATGATGCCGACATCTTAGATGCTTCGGATACGGATACGGATATGGATTCGGAAGACCTTGATACGGATGACCCGATAGATGAACAGGGAGACGACGAATAAGGGCGCCGGACATCGGCAGCGCCTGAGGGATCGCTTCCTTCGGGCCGGCCTGTCAGGGTTCCATGACTATGAGGTCCTGGAGCTGCTTTTGACCCTGAATACCCCCCGAAAAGATACCAAGCAGGCTGCCAAAGATCTTTTAGCGGAATTTAAAACGCTGCCCCGGGTGCTGGAGGCTGATACCCAGGCCCTTTGCCGGGTGAAGGGGGTGGGGCCTGCCAACAGCTTCGGGATTCATCTGATCAAGGCTGTGGCAGACCGGTATCTTGAGACCCGGATACTTAAGATGGATGTGGTCAGTAACCCTGAAAGTTTGATGGCCTATTTAAACCAGACCATTGGTTACAAAAACAAAGAACATTTTTTAGGGATATTTCTGGATGCCAAAAACAGAGTCGTGGCATCCGAGGTCCTTTTTACCGGGACTCTTTCAGCCTCGGCTGTATATCCACGGGAAGTGATTGCACGCAGCATTGCACACAATGCGGCGTCAGTGGTTTTAGCGCATAATCATCCGTCTGGAGATATTACACCCTCAGCCCAGGATATCCGTATTACCCGGACCCTGTTTTTCGCCCTGGCATTTGCCGGCATTCATATCCACGACCATCTTGTCACAGGCAGCCAGGGGTATTACAGTTTTGCCGCCCAGGGGGTAATGGCGCAGTTTCAAAAGGAGTTTGAGCAGATTAAATGACAAGTAAAGACGATCTTCCCGACTGCTTTGGGAATCTTGAAAAAGTGTTTCCCATGGGTCCTAAGGGGTTGCGGGAAACCCCGGAACAATGCTTTTACCATTGTCCTGTGAAAACAAAGTGCCTTCAGCAGGCCATGGCCACAAAGGACGGAATTCAGGTTGAAGAAGAGGTCATTGAACGTTCCACGAAAGTCGGGGCCATCACCTTTTTTGAACGCTGGTCCAGGAAAAAACAGGCCCACAGGCGTGGCCTGAAAATGAAAAAATAGTGCTGAAGCGAAAAGCCCTGTGTTTTGACACAAAGTTGCCCTGATACAAGTTTTTTTGCAACGCCGCAGATGGGTGGCTTTTTGTTCAAACACTATTGATTAGGAGGGAATATGAAATCGGTTCGAGACATAGATGTAAACGGTAAAACCCTTTTTATCCGGGTGGACTACAATCTGCCCATGGATGACCAGGGATATATTACTGATGACAACCGGATCCGGGCCACCCTGGAACTGATTACCTATTTGATTGAAAAAAAAGCCAAATTGGTGATAGCTTCCCATTTGGGCCGTCCAAAAGGCGGTCGTGACGAAAAATTCAGTCTTAAGCCCGCAGCGATAAGATTGTCCGAACTTCTAAACCTGCCTGTGGCATTTGCCGATGACTGTATTGGGGATGCGGTGAAAAAGCAGGTTCAAGCCCTTGGCTCCGGCCAGATTCTCATGCTTGAGAATTTAAGATTTCACGATGAAGAGAAGAAAAACGATCCTGAATTTGCAAAGGCTCTTGCCGACCTTTGTGATATTTATGTGAACAATGCCTTTGCCGTATCCCATCGGGACCAGGCATCGGTTACGGGCATTACCAAGTATACGAAATCCTGTGCAGCCGGTTTTCTGCTTGAAAAAGAGGTACGTTCATACTACGATTCTGTGGAACATCCTAAGAAACCGCTGGTCGTTGTGATTGGCGGCGCAAAAGTTTCAAGCAAACTGGCTGCCCTTGAAAACATGCTCAAGTTTGTGGACTGCATGATTATAGGTGGGGCCATGGCCAATACCTTTCTTGCCGCAAATGGCGTGGATACCAAAGCATCCATGATTGAAGCGGATTTGATTAAGACCGCTTCGGATATTATGGCCCATGCAAAGGAAAAGGGTATTGACCTGCTTTTGCCCGTAGACCTGGTTGTTGCACAGCGGTTTGACAAAAATTCCGAATCGCGCACCGTCTTTTTGGATGAAATTCCGGATGGCTGGATGGCCCTGGATATTGGTCCTGAAAGTGCCAACAATTTTGTAAACGCCATTGCCAATGCTGGTACCATTGTATGGAACGGGCCTATGGGGGTGTTTGAAATGGACCGGTTTGCTGCAGGTACCCAGACCCTCGCTGATGCCATTGCCGAATCATCCGCCTTTTCGGTTGTGGGCGGTGGCGATACAGGCCTTGCAGCCAAGCAATGTGGGATCACGGAAAAAGTCAGCTATATTTCTACAGGGGGCGGGGCTTTTTTGCACATGATGGAAGGAAAAATACTGCCAGGCGTGGCTGCCCTCGAATAGCCCAAGTTATAGAAAGGATTAACGTGAGGTGAAATTTTGTAAATTACGGCATGCTCTGAGCAGGGAGGCGCGGTTGCGCCGGTCCTATTACCAGGTATTAAGGGATGACCTGGATCAGTTTGTCCTGGATTACTGCCTTGTGGGGTCCTACAATAATTTTTTAAAGCTTCGGACCCCTTATCCCTTTGTTGCGTTAAGGGAACTCAAACCCCGGGCGCGGATTCCTTCCGTGGAGTTTGAAGCACAAAATTCTTTTCTGATTATCTTTTGTGAAGATTATATTGATAAAACTCACAAAAAGTATATCCGGTATTTTGACGTCAACAAAACCACAAAAACCAATCTGCTCGGGCTTAAAGATTTTCCTGATCTTGAAAATTACAATCGAAACATAAAATGTTTTGAGTCTGACGGTTTTTTTTCTCTGCTTAAAAACCTGCTGCCTGTGGATTATGCCATCTTAATCCAGCCCAACCATCGGCTCAAGACCCAGTATGCCTTGACCCATTTTCATGTCAGGGTGGATTGGCCCATTGCCGATGCATCGGAAAATCTTGCCAAATTTTTACGTTATATCTCCAAAGACCTGTACGAGAAAGGGGATTGCTACGCTGAAAATATGCAAAAGAAATTGTTTGAATATTATGGGGTTCCTGTGTTGTCCGGTGGGCGAAGGACGGCTGCCATTGTTGCTGCCCAATATTTTAGGCAACTCGACTCAATTACTACGGTGTATGTTGCGTCCAGCGAATCACGAAGCCTGTTGCGCTTTGATGAAAAAGGCGTGTCAAAATCCGTTCTCGTAAAGCTTGTGGTTGACCAGGTCAAAGCCTTGGCCCAGCAGGAGGGTCTTCCCCAGAGCACCTTTACCAATAATTATGTGGTGGCCCGCCAGGGGAAATTTTATATTTGTATTTTCAATGTCTGGTATGATTACACTATCCATGCCCTGCCTTCGGAAGGCGGACGCCTTCGGGAACTGAATCCGGATAATAACTGGCTGACCGTAGCCGAGGAACATATCCTCCCCAAACCGTCCGTAACAAAGTATGCGCCCATTCCCTACAAGATGGTTTATACCTGAACCGAAACTATAATTCTTTGATCATTGCTATTTCATCACAATCCGGAAACTTAATACAATCCAGGCATCCGGCCCAGATTTTGACCATAGGCAGATTGGTTTTTTCAGTTATTGCAAATCCAAAACGGGCGAAAAAATCAGGGCGGTAGGTCAGTGCAAACAATGTTTTTAATTTAAAATAGAAGGCTTCCTGGATACAGCGTTCCGTCAGGGCTGATCCGATCCCCCGACCATTATATTCCTCTTTTACTGCAACCGATCGGATTTCCGCGATATCTTCCCAGCAAAAGGCTAACGCTGCACAACCTGTTATCATGCCGGTATCTTCATCCTCATATACCCAGAAGTCTCTTAAATGGTCATAAAGGTTGCTTAAAGGTCGACCTAAAAGCTCTCCTTTGTCGGCATAAAATTTAAGCAGGGCATGTATGGGGGCAACATCATCAATGAGCGCTTTTCTTATCATGGGTAAAATCCCGTTTTATGGGGGCTCCTTTCACTGGATCAGGTGGGTAGTAGTTTAAATACGGACGCTTTGAAATCATTATCACTAAAGGGTTTGTGAAGGATTTTATTGATGCCGGATTTTTTCAAGAGAGCCTCGTTGATATCTAAATCCCCTTCTTTTGCTTCTACAAAATCACTTTGGGTGGTGATCATGAGGATGGGCAGATTCGTCCGGGTGAATTTACGCCTTATTTCCATGGTAAGTTCCAGACCACTGATGTTGGGCATGTTCAAATCCGTAATAACAAGGTCAGTTTTCCCAGACAGTATCCGTTTCACCGCTTCTTCAGGGCGGTGATAGATTTCACAGGTAAGTCCTAATATTGACAACTTGTTCTGGTAGAGTTTTAGCATCATTTTTGAATCATCTACAACAACAATCTTCATTGAAGATGACTCTTCTGCCTGATCCGTTCCGGTTATTTGGGCTGCAATTTCTTTGGCAAATTCAATTTGACCAATGGCTGCCATATTTTTTAAGAAGGCTTTTCGGGTGGCCGGGGATGCTTTTTCAGCGATATGTGTACCGGCAAGTTCCCTGAAAGATTCTTCTCCCATTAGAAAATTGAAAATATTGGTTGCATTCGTATCTATGAGTGCGCTTACCGTGGACACTGCTTCGGGAGATTTGTCCCGAACAATATTTTTTAGTCCGGCCACCAATGGTTTAGACAGGTTCTTATCAACCGCCCGAGCTGCACTCATGCGCACGGATTCTTCCGGGTCCTGAAGACCCTGGACCAGACAGATGGCTGTACGGGGCGAAGGAATCCGTTCCATGGCTTCGTACGCGGCCTGACGGATGTTGGCATCCTTGGGCTGGGTATTGATAATATTCATGATGGCGGGAATGGCAGCCTGATCCTCTATGTAGCCGAGGGTGGTGATCAGATGCACCATATAGTCGGCTTCTGCATTCTGGAATGCCTTGGTCAGAAGCGGTGTGGCCTTTGTGCCCATATTTATGAGCTCATCAATGGCCGTGTCTCTGATAATGGTTACAGGGGACGATAAAAGAAGGGTTATTTTTTCCAGATCATAAAGTTCCTGCTTCTCTGCCAGGGCTTGGACAACCAGTTTGTTTATGGTTTCATCTTCGCATAAAAAGCTTATCAGGGTATCTGCCGCCTGGGGATTGGACACTGCACCAATAGCGAAAATGGCTGCTTTGATGATGTCGGGGTCTGGATGCGTGGTGAACGAAGAAAAAATTTCAATATGTTCGGGTTTGCGGAATACCGCAAGTGAATTAATGGCAGGCACAATGATTTCGGGATCTGTTTCGCCCTGCATCACCTGGATCAGCACCGGGATGGTTTCTTCAAGGAACAGATCCCCGGCTGCCCGGATAAACTGGATCCGGGCTTTTTTCCCATTGTTGGTAATATATTTTGTGACCAGATTGGTATTGCCGTATGCCTTGTCCAGAATTAATTCATATAGGCTTTCCTGGACCTCTGTGTTGGAAATTTCTATTTTGGTAAGGTATTCAAGCAGAGGAAGAACAACGTTTTCAGGGCCTTTTGCCAATTCGGCAAGGGCCATTTTTTGCACTTGGACATCAACGTTGGCGTCCGATGCAAATTGAAGCAGGGCCTTGGCTTTAACCGTATCTTTTTCGTTGAGGCAGAAAATTAGTTCATTAATGAAATCTTGTGCATTAATACCACCCATAATACCTGGCTCCACTAACTTTTAAACTGGTAAAATACCGAGTTTAAATATCTGAAAGATGCAAAAAGGTCTGTATCATTTACCAGCGATTCTGTGGAACCGATCAAAAGATATCCGTCCGGTTCTAAGACCTTCGAAATGTTTGAATAAATTTTCCGGCGGTCCTCAGTGGTAAAATAGATCATCACATTCCGGCAAAGGACAATATCATATTTTCCAATACCGATAAACGGTTTCATCAGGTTCATTTTTTTAAACTGAACCATGGCCCGAAGCTCGTCTTTAACCTTATATTTATCCTCCTTGGGTTGAAAGAATCTGTTAAGTCGTGCAGGCTCAAGTCCGCGTGCCACTTCAAATTTGTTGTAGACGCCGTAACTGGCCTTGGCAATGGCTGCATCAGAAATATCCGTACCAAACAGTCTGATATTGTACTTGTCAAGCGTTACACCCATTTCAATCATGGTCATGGCAAGACTGTATATTTCCTGCCCCGTTGAATTGGCTGCACTCCATATTTTTATGGTGGGTTTGCCAAAGCTCTTTTTCGAACGTTTATCAATCAGGTCCGGCAGAATTTTATGTTGGAGAAGTTTAAACGGCGATTTGTCCCTGAAAAAATAGGTTTCATTGGTGGAAATGGCATCAATAATTTCGCCCTCCAGCTTTTTGTCAAAACCGAGTTTAGATTTTTTCATCAAATCCGAATATGAATTGCACTGGTATTTGGAAAGCAGAGGATTGAGTCTGGTTTCCAGAAGGTATTCTTTCCCCACACCCAGAGCAATCCCTGATATATCCAGGATATATTTGGCAAATGTTTTGAATTCTTCGGGCGTTACTTTGATTTTGCTCATAAGTATTTTGTCGGTATCGGCTGGGTTTCTGGTTAAACGGTTTTCATGATTTCATCCGCAATTTTTTCCAATGGTGCGATGACATCGACTATCCCGGATTCAGTGGGTTCTTTGGGCATGCCGTAAACGGTGCATGTTTTTTCATCCTGGGCAATAATGACACTGCCGTTGTTTTTCATCTGAACGAGGCCCTTTGATCCGTCAGAGCCCATACCGGTCATGATGACGCCTGTGGACCTTCCAATATAGTGCTGGGCAATGGAGCGAAACAGATAATCTGCCGAGGGTTTGCACGAATTTTCCGGTGGATCATCCGTAATTTTTATTTTTCGGGTCAAACCGTCTGCACCTGCAACAATTTTCATCTGTTTTCCCCCGGGCGCAATGAAGACTGTTCCTGGTTTAATAGCATCTCCATCCTTGGCCTCTAAGACTTCAAGTGCGGATTTTTTATTCAGGCTATTGGCAAGGGATGCCGTAAATACAGGCGGCATATGCTGTACAATGAGAACCGGTACCTTGAGATCCTTGGGGAGCATGGGGATCATTTTTGTTAATGCATTTGGACCGCCGGTGGATATGCCGATACCTATAATTTCGGATTTGGATCTGATACCAGCCGGCCTGGGGGCACCCTTGGGTTCCCTGGCTCTTGCCGTGGCTGGCACTGCGGGCTTGGGTCTGGCCGGGGCATCAATTATTCCGAATTTATGGCGTCTGACATGGCGAACAATCGGCTCAAGGGTTTTTTTGACTTTGAGCATATTCTCTGCCATCTTGCCCTCTTCGGGCTTTGGTAGTACGTCAAAAGCACCAAGTCCCAGGGCCTTTAGGGTCAGTTCACCTCCTTGGTGGGTCAGGGTCGAAACCATGATCACCAAGGGAGGGTTGTCCATATGCTGAAGTTCCTGAAGGAGCTCAATGCCGTTCATTTCCGGCATTTCAATATCCAGGGTCATCAGATCCGGTTTAAGGGTTTTAATTTTTGAAAGGGCAATCTTTCCGTTGTTGGCAGTACCTACCACCTCAATTCCCGGCATCTGCTTGAGTGCGTCCCCAACAATTTTTCGATAAACAATTGTATCATCAACAACAAGCGCTTTGATGGTGTTCATTATTCTTTGAGGACCTCATCAATATCAAGAATACCGATTAACTGATTTTTCGTTTTTAAAACACCCTGGAAATATTTGCCTTTGACACCACCAATATTTGAAGGTGCCGACTCTATATTTTCTTTTTGGGTGATGACCACATCTGAAATGGCATCCACCAGAAGGCCGATATGCTCATCTTCAGAATTGACAATGATGTTGCGGTTGTCTTTGCTTGGTGCGACCGGGGACAGGCCTAATTTTTTGCCCAGGTCAATAATGGTTACAATTCTGCCCCGAAGATTCAATATGCCTTTGACGTATTCAGATGACTGGGGCACTTGTGTAATTTCAAAATGCTTATTGATTTCCTGAATATTTAATATGTCGATTCCACAAATAGCCCCGCCAACATAGAATGTGGAGAACTCTATGTCATTGGATGTGGTTCCTTCGGTCTCTTTTTGCATGTATATCTCCTTAACGGGTGTCTGCTTTGTGGGCGTTTTACAAATTCATATATTGCCTGATAACAGCCATCAGTCTTTCCCTGTCAAGCTTTATCTCATATTCGTCAATGCCCACAGATCTACCCTTCTCAATATGCGTTTCACTGGCAAGGGATGTCAAGGCAATAACGGAAAGATGTGAGTAGTTGGGATCACTCTTAATCCGCTTGGTGAATTCAAATCCGTCCATATTGGGCATTTCCAGATCCGTTACAACCAGGTCAATCTCTTCTGCGCGCTCTTTTAGCAGTTCCCAGGCAATTAGTCCGTCTTCGGCTTCAATTACCTTGAAGCCGTCTTCTTCCATGAATTGTTTGACCTGGTTTCTGAAAAAGGCTGAATCTTCGGCAAACAAGATTATCTTACCGCCGTCTTCAGCCATGGTTGCTGCTGCCTTGGCCTCGGCTTCAAACCATTCCGGGTTCAAAGTTTTAACCAGTTCAAAAACATCCACCAGTAATGTGGTGTGGTTGTTTATAATCATTGAGCCGCTGACGGCAGGTTGCTTCAAGGTAGAGCTGTCAATGTTGAGCACAACTTCCTGGGCATCCACCGGCGGGGTGACCATAAGCCCTAATTCCCGGTCTTTGACCTTGAAGACAATAACTTCCTGCTGGTCTCTTTCCGGCAGTTGTTCAACGTTTGCCACCTGGGACAGTTCATACAGGGGTAGGGAGCCGCCGCGGTACTGGACAACCTTGCGATCGCCAACCTGTTCAATGTCGGATGTCTTGATGCGTTCAATTCGTTCCACAATGCTTAACGGCGCGGCAAAATGTTCTTTTTCGTTATTTTTGAATGTTAGTAATGCGACCTTATCGGCCCTGGCCGCCGCTTCTTCCTCTGCGGCCTTGGCAGCATTCTGGCTAGCCTCGGCAACTGCGGAAAGTTCCGCCATCTGGGCAAGGTTGGAAATATCAAGAATTAAAGCAACCTTACCGTCACCCATAATCGTGGCACCGGCATAGGCAGTGCATTTCTTTAAATGCCTACCCACAGGTTTTACAACGATTTCTTCGGAATCATGGAGCTGATCTACCACAAGGCCGTATTTGAATGCCCCGGCAGATACAACCGCAATATTGATCGCAGATGAGGCATGATAACGGCGGTCACTTTTCGCCCTTTTTGTTTCCTCTTCGGTTTGATTCTCAGAGATAGAATGCCCTTCGGGCATGTGGTGAACCTTTGACCTTCGGTCTGAGAGGCTGGTTCTGCGGTCTTCGTGTTCTTCGCCGGTTTCAGGATCAACGAAAGTGCGTTGTATGCCGAGCATGTCCGCTAGGTTTAAGAGGGGAAGAAGTTCGCCTCTGAGCCGGACAACATCGGCATCCCCAACCTTTTCAATTTTTTCTTTGATCTGGCTGGCCGGAATTCTGAGCAGTTCGTTAAGGTTGACCTGGGGAACTGCATATCGCTCATTGCCGACAGAGGTGATCTGGCTGGGAATGATGGCCAGGGTTAAAGGTAGTTTGATCTGGATATTCGTTCCCTGTCCGGGCGTTGAATCAAGTTCTATGATGCCGCCTAATGCCTCTATGTTTGTGACCACCACATCCATACCAACGCCCCGGCCGGATACATCCGTAACCTCCTTGGCTGTTGAAAATCCCGGTAGAAAAATCAGTTCTGTTTTTTGCTTGTCCGACATTTCCTCAACCCGTGATTCGGAAATTAGACCTTTTTCAATGGCAGATGAGGCTATTTTGTCAGGATATAGTCCTCGGCCATCGTCTGAGATAACAATATTGACCTGGCCTGCATCGTGGAATGCCTTTAAAATAATTTTCCCGGTGCCCTTTTTATTCATCTGCTCTCTTTCCATGGGCGTTTCAATGCCATGGTCAACGGAGTTTCTTACAAGGTGGGTCAACGGGTCATTGATGGATTCCAGGATAGTTTTATCCAGCTCAACATCTTTGCCTTCGATTTCCAGGTCTATGGATTTTCCCAACTGGTGGGACAGATCTCGGACCACCCGGGAATATTTGTTCAGGATATTGGCAATGGGCTGCATCCGTGTACGCATGATCGCTTCCTGGAGCTCTGATGTGATCATGTCAATGCGCTGGCTGGACAGTTCTGTGGCCTTTGCGTTAGACGAATTGACCCCCTGGAGAAGCTGATTTCTGCTGAGCACAAGTTCTCCGGCAAGGTTCATCAATGTGTCAAGCAGCCCCACATTAACACGCAAAGAACTCTGGGGTTTTCCGCCAATGGTCAAATCTTTTTCCTGGGCTTTGGCCACAGGTGCCTCCTGGACTGCCGGGGTGTTCTGCTGCTTTGCAACTGTGGGTGCCGACGTAGCGACATCAGCGGGTTGGGCTACCACCTCAGGCTGGGGGGCTGCCTTTACGGTTTCAATAGGTTGGGGCAGAGGCGGCGGGATTTGATCGGTGCTGTCTGCTGCCAAGCTGATCATATCGTCTGTAATGATATGGATACACCGATTTGCGACACCAAACAATGTCTCTGCCATATCATGTTCGATAATAGAGGCAAATAGTATCTGGAAAGGAATTTTTTCAGGCATGTCGGCGTCACTGAGTGTGCCGGCACCCGACGTGTCAATCCTTGCATCAATAATAGTGCCGGTTTTAGATAGATTGTTTAAAAGCTCCATGGGGTTTTTGGATTGCTGCTGAATATCGCTGATCAGATCATATTCAACGAGGAATATATTCTTGCCCTCCGCTTTGCAGGCTTCAATCTTTTTGAGCAACACCTGCTGAAAAGTTCTACCGTCCTGGAGTGCGATATCTGCAAACGTTTCTGCCTGGACCAGTTCCGGGACCTCGTGTCGTTCTGCTTTCAGGGTAGGTTCCGGTGTCGATGCACTGGTTATATTTTCTAAAGCCTGAACATGGGCGGAAATATCAACGTCATTGCTGGTTTGAATGTTGTTTAACAGATTTTCAAGTTCGTCAAAACCTTTGAGCAATATGCTGATTTTTTTAGAATCAGGGATCAGTTCTCTGTTTCTGATCATCCCTAGTACATTCTCAAGATGGTGGGCAAGATTTTTAATGGTTGTCAACCCCATGAATCCCGCACCGCCTTTGACGGAATGGGCCGCCCTGAAAACGTTGTTGACCAGATCAAGATCAATGTTTGCGCCGCCCTCCTCAATCGTCAATAAATCACTCTCAATGTCTGCCAAGTGATCCAGCGATTCTTCAATATACATCTGTAGGGTTTCGTCGTCTTCAAACATATTAAAAACTCCTGAAAGAGTGTCATAGAAATGATTTAAAACCGTGATATAAAGATAATCTACAGAAGATATAATGTAAAGTCAAATTAAAGATGTCGCCGGGTTTTTTTATACAGAATCCCAGGTAAGTTCTTAAATTATTTGGGTTTTTGTTGTGGGTTGCACCTGGATGTTGGTTGGTCCGCTCTGCCTATGGCTGTTATTATAATGATATCATATTTTGCGAACAATATCGTTTTGATAGGCGTCCAGAGGTATCCTAATCAGCAGGCGAGTATTGGGTTTCGCATTGTCTACGGGTTCGCCTTTTTCATTCGTCAGCGACAATACCTTGGTTTGTCGTGCAGGGCCCTGGGGACTGAGGATCTCTATTTCGTCACCAGGTATCAGCTTGTTTCTGATGTCAATTAAATATAGATGTCTTCCTCGATTTTCAAGAATTTTACCTATAAAACTATGAATTTGCCCTTTGTGTAAGTTGCCGGGGTTCAATGTGTTTTTTGATTCGCCATCCGGATGGCCAAAGTAAAACCCGGTGCAATAGGCCCGGTGATATATCCGGTATAGTTCAGAATACCATTCCGGGCGGACGGAATAAGAATCCGGTTCTGCGATATATGCGTCAATGGCGTTACGATAAGTTTTTACCACAGAACTTAGATAATTTATTCCTTTCATCCTGCCCTCAATTTTAAGGGAGGAAATTCCAGCATGGATTAATTCGGGGATGTGGTCGATCAGGCACATATCCTTGGAGTTAAAGATGTAGGTGCCGCGGCTGTCCTCCTGGACGGGGTAATATTCATTGGGCCGAAGTTCTTCCATGACAGCGTAATTCCAGCGGCAGGGATGGCTGCACAGTCCCCTGTTGCTGTCCCGGCCGCTTAAGAAGCTGCTCAAAAGGCACCTGCCGGAGTAGGACATACACATGGCGCCGTGGACAAAGGTCTCAGTCTGGATTGTTGTGCGCGAAGCAATGGTTTTTATCTCTTCAATGGATAATTCCCTTGCCAGGTTTATCCGTTTAACGCCCTGCTGTTCCCAGAAGAGAACCGCATTGAAATTTGTGGTATTGGCCTGGGTGCTTAAATGAATGTCAATGTGGGGGATAATCTGCCTGGCTTTTAGAATAATACCCGGGTCCGAAATGATAACGGCATGGGGTGAGATATTGCCTATCCTTTCCAGGAAGGCTTCGATACTGCCCTGTTCGTGGTTACGGGAGAAAATGTTGCAGGTAAGATATACTTTGACCTGGTGCTTTCCGGCAAATTTTATCGCATCTTCAAGTTCGCCGTCGGTAAAGTTGCCTGAAAAATTTCTCAGACTGAAATCCTTGCCGCCCAGATACACCGCATCTGCCCCGTAATGAACTGCAATTTCAAGTTTTTCAAAGTTGCCGGCCGGTGCAAGCAACTCAGGTCTTTTTAAAACATCCGGCATTGTATCCCAGTTGCGGCAAATATGCCCACACAGCCAAGTTTCGTTAAAATAGTGGTGCCCCCGGCAAGAATCGAACTTGCGCTCAAGGATTAGGAATCCTATGCTCTATCCACTGAGCTACGGGGGCACGTCTTTCTTAATTCGGGCTATGAGTATCATAAAATGGCTTTTTAGACAATACTCAAGCTTCCAAATTAATGGGAGATCTGGATATATTCTAAAATTATTATGAAAGCAAGTGATAAATTGATCTGGATGCGATTTTTGTATTGATTGTAAAGTGGGTCGCGTTCTTTCTTGGCTTTGTTCAAGTTGTATATTGCGCAACGATGCGACTTAACCTAAACTAATTATGGTGTCATGCCTTTCAAAAGAGCCTGGAAGAATTGAATGAATAAATCCTCATCTTCTAAATCTTAGAACATTTTTAGTCCCGGAAATTGTCTATGGACAAGGCTCGATTGGCTTGTTCGGGGGGGGGGCATGCGGGAAATTGGGTGCATATAAAGCGTTTATTGTGACCGATTCTGGTGTGCGAAGGTCAGGCTGGACTGCTGTCGTCGAATAAATTGAAAATCTCCGGAATAGACTACATGATCTTTGATTGCGTTACGGACAATTCCAAAGACCATGATGTTATGTCTGGTGTTGATATTTGCAGAAATAACGGCTGTGATCTGATTATTTCCGTAGGGGGGCGGAAGTCCAATGGATCGGCGTAATAATGGGAAACCCAAGCAATATTCGTGATTACGAGGGTGTAGATATGATACCGAATTCCGGCCCCCCCATTGATTTGTATTTCTACCACTGCCGGTTCATCTGTTGATATTTCACAATTTGCCATCATTACAAACACGTCTAAAAAAGGCAAAATAGCGATTATTAGCAAAATGGTCATCCCGGATATTGCTTTAATTGATCCAGAGGCGACAATAGCAACGCCCCCTGGGGCGACTGCCGCCACAGCTATGGATGCTTTGCCATTCCTTTGAAGCGTATGTATCAAACGCGGCTTCTCCCTTGACGGATATGGCGGCCCTCTCATCTGCAGGAATTATTGCGGATGATTTGTACAGGGTTGTCAAAGAACCAAACAATATTGCCACCGGGATAACATGATGACAGCGAGGCTAATGGCGGGTCTTGCATTTTTTAAATGCGAGCCTTGGAGGGCCATGGGATGATCCCATGGTGAATGCAATGCACTCTTGCTTGAACCTGTTAGGCTCGCAATCAAAATAAAGCCGCCCATATGACTTGCCTTTTAAACCGTCTTCCGCGTTGCGTCACTGGGTACATATTTCGAATATGCTCCCAGTAACGCGCCTTGAATAAGACTTAAAAGCTTAAGTCTTATTTGGACGATTTTAATCTGATTCCAAGCCTAAAGGGTTGGTTCTATGTTTTTACTCCACAAGCAGGTTCTGGCCGGGATAAATTTTGCTTCTCTTGCTCAAATGATTTAACGACAATAGGCGGTCAAGGCTCATATTGTGTCTTTTTGCAATGCGCACGGGACTGTCCCCGGATTTAACTTGATATCTTGAGAACTTTTTGCTGTCCCCTTTATCCCCAGTGACAATCGTCAGGCGCTGGCCTATGCTTAGCTTGGTCCCTGATAATTTGTTAAGCGCTTTGATTCGTTTTGTGGTCGTAGAAAATTTTCTGGCAATCAGCCACAGGTTGTCCCCGCTGCGCACGGTATAAGTGATTTTTTTTGAGTTTTTGTAGGCTTTGGGGGTGGTATTTGCTCGTGCCGCGTAATTTGATCCCTTTGATCCTGGTATTTTCAATACCTTGCCAATAGCAATACAGCTTTTTCTTGAAATTTTATTGTATCTGGCAATGGCACTTACAGAAGTTCCAAATTTGCCGGCAATGCCTGATAAGGTATCTCCCTTTCGTACACGGTAGTAAGTATACCGGGGCGCCTGGCGGTAAGTCGTTTTAATGGCATCCATCTTGGCCATAAACTGGTCGGCATGATCCACCGGTATTTTAATTGTGTAAGGTTCTGGTGGGAGGACCTCATGACGCAGTTCCGGATTAAGAGAAACAAGCGTGTCTTTATCTATATTAATTGCTTTTGCAATTTCACTTAAACGTACCTGCTTTTTTATGTCAAAAGGTTTATATTCAAGCGGTTTCAGGGGCTTGTCGATAACAATATTGTATTTTTCCAGATTTTTGACAATATGAACAGTGGCCAGAAATCTTGGTACGTACCTTGCTGTTTCCCGGGGTAGGCTCTGGTATAAATCCCAGAAATTATCCAGGTAGTTGAGCTTTTGTTTGCGAATTGTTCTTAGTACGCGGTATTCACCGCAATTGTAAGCTGCAATGGCAGTGGTCCAGTCCCCGAATAGATTGTGCAGTTCCTTGAGATAGTCAATGGCGGCCCTGGTGGCTTTTTCAGGATCCATGCGTTCATCTATATAGTGATTGCGGTTTAATCCGAATTTATTGCCGGTTGACGGTATGAATTGCCACAGGCCAAGCGCCCTGGCTGGGGATAACGCCCGGCACTTATAGCCGCTTTCAATCAGGGGGAGCCAGGAGATCTCTTCAGGCAGCCCGGATTTTTTAAGTTCCTGAACAATAAATGGACGGTAGCGGCAGGAACGGTTAAGGGAACGAATAAAAAATCTACGTTCAGGTCCGGTCAAGCGTTTAATCTCAGCATTTACATGATCGTTTAAGGTAATGGGGATGGCGTCGTGGTGTCCGGTTACAACAATTTGACGGGACGCATAAATTTCAAGAACACGCTTGGAAATAAGATATCGAATGTCCTCTTTTTGTTGATTCACCTGGGAATTGTCAGTCGTATCAATTTCAAGCATCCGGGCATAGGCCGCATCAAGGCTTGATAATGCCTCTTCAAGACTACCTTCTTCCCAGTAATTTTGTGCCACGCCACAAAGTTCAAGGGCTTGATCTATTTTCTCCTGATCAGAATCAGGGGCTTGGTTTTGGTCTTTTGTTTCAGGCTGAAGAATACACTGGTTTTGGGCATCAGGCGTTTTGAACGTTTGGTCTGTTAAGGGTTTGTTGGCTGACAAGTGGGACTGCCGGCAGCCGGTAATCAGGAATAAGGCAAAAATAAATGCGGCCAGTTTGTGAGTATTCACTTCGTCTCCTTACCGGTAGCTGTTTAATATCGAAGATTAAAAATTAAACAAGTTTTTGAATTGCTGTCATGTTTTGTTGTGAATAGAACCTTAGGTATCGATAGTCCAAGTCAGCTTATGGCTATTATTGGAATATTTGAATTGTGTAATGAAGATCGCGTGGAATGTCAATGAAAAAATATCGTGGAAATATTGCTCTTATTGAGTTTCAACAATGTTTTAAAAAAATAAGGCTATGCTTCCTTATAGATGTTGAAAATTAATTAACGGTAGTGGTTAAAGGCGTTTCCATTTTAGGATTTTGATGGCCATCAAAGCAGATTTTATTTTTGTCGGGTATTCGGTTCCCATAATTAAAGGGAATCTATCCAAAATTAAAGAACGTTATATTGTGCGAACGTTCATAGTTCCATGTTGGGTTGGCCTCTTGTTTTAGAGGCTTGTGGCATATTCAAATTAAATTAATTGATCCTATGTGAAAAAAAAATGCTTTTTTATGCAAAAGGGGGTTGCCATATCAAAAATGTTCTGTTATCTTTGCTCGGTCTTTTCGCTACGGAAGATGTGTAGCTTAAAGTAAGCCGATATAGCTCAGTTGGTAGAGCATCTCACTTGTAATGAGAATGTCCTCCGTTCGACTCGGGGTATCGGCTCCAAAATAGCTTAGGTGGGGTTCCCGAGTGGTCAAAGGGATCAGACTGTAAATCTGACGGCTCAGCCTTCGGAGGTTCAAATCCTCCCCCCACCACCAAAACAAATGTAGGAGATCTACAGGTTAGATTGTTGGGACTACATAATAGTTTGGTTGATTGACTTGAATTAGTCTTATCATAAGCGGGAGTAGCTCAGTTGGTAGAGCTTCAGCCTTCCAAGCTGAATGTCGCGAGTTCGAGCCTCGTCTCCCGCTCCATTCGTAGTCTCCTGTACGCTGGTTTAGATTATATGACGCTTTAAGCCCATGTAGCTCAGTTGGTAGAGCGCTTCCTTGGTAAGGAAGAGGTTCACCAGTTCGACTCTGGTCATGGGCTCCAAACCATGCATGCATCTATGCCCGCATTAAATAAAGCTCCTTTTGCCGGTGTCGGTAACGGGCGATTTAAGCAATATAAAAATAAACGTCAAGGGGTCGAAAGTGGACAGAGTACTTATTGCTCTTGCTTGTACTGAATGCAAGAGAAGAAATTATACAACGACCAAGAACAAGCGCAATACTCCGGACAAGATCGAATTTAAAAAATATTGCAAATTCTGTAATAAACATCTCGTCCACAAAGAGTCAAAAATAAAATAGTTTAATATGCAGGTCAGTAGCTCCAATTGGCAGAGCACCGGACTCCAAATCCGGCTGTTGTGGGTTCGACTCCCTCCTGACCTGCCACTTTTTTTTAGGCCTTCTAAATGACGTTTGACGCCAATTGGAAGGCAATTCATCGGTGGGATATGTCGAGATTACAGAAAAAAAAGCCGCAAAGCGAAAAACGGAAACGGGTTGGTGAGACTGGTGAAGAGGCCGGCGTTGCTGTAAGATCGACTATAACGGGTAAGTCGGTGCAAACATCATCTGTTTCGAGGCCTGAAAAACCGGTGGGGCAGCCAGGGGCGGTTAATTTTTTTGCAAGGACGGCAGACTTTTTCCGGGAAGTAAAAGTTGAGCTGAAAAAAGTTGTCTGGCCTACCCGGAAACAGACAACCGGAACTACGGTTGTGGTTGTTGTTTTTGTGTTTATTGTTGCTGTTTTTCTGGGTGTTTTTGATTACAGCCTGTCCAAGCTTGTCCAAGTTGTCCTTACTTAGGGCTAAGGGAAATTAAGATGTCTTTAAAATGGTATGTCGTCCACGTTTATTCCGGTCATGAGCAGAAGGTGAAGCTTGCCCTGGAGGAAAAAATCCAGGGGTCGAGATATCCGGAAAAATTCGGGGACATCCTTATTCCATCCGAGAATGTCGTTGAGTTGGTGGATGGAAAAAGAAGGCAGTCTTCCAGAAAGTTTTACCCCGGATATATTCTTGTGCGCATGCATCTGGATAATGAGACGTGGCATATTGTAAGTTCCACTGCTAAGGTTACCGGTTTTCTTGGTGGAAAAAACAAACCTGCCCCAATAACCGACAGGGAAGCCCAGAGCATCATTGAGAAGATGGAGCAAGGTAAGGAAAAACCCCAGCCCAAATATTATTTTGAGCCGGGCGATGATGTTCGGGTTGTTGATGGGCCTTTTTCCAATTTCAACGGTACTGTAGAAGAAGTGTCTCCGGACAAGGAAAAAGTCAAAGTGCTGGTCAGCATTTTCGGGCGCGCCACTCCAGTCGAATTGAATTTTATACAGGTAACCAAGATTTAGTCGGGTTATAAATAAAGAGTTTCAGGAGTAATAAAATGGCAAAAAAAGTAATGACACAGATTAAGCTTCAGGTTGAAGCTGGTAAGGCAAATCCGTCCCCCCCCATTGGTCCGGCTCTGGGGCAACACGGTGTCAACATCATGGATTTCTGTAAGGCGTTTAACGCTAAAACCGCTAATGATGCGGGACAGATTATTCCGGTCGTTATCACAGTGTATCAGGACAGGTCTTTCAGTTTCATAACCAAAACCCCGCCTGCTTCAAGACTGCTTTTGGCTGCAGCCAAGCTTTCTAAGGGGTCTGGAGAGCCTAATCGTGATAAGGTCGGCAAGGTGACAAGAGATCAGGTTGTTGCAATTGCAGAGACCAAAAAACCGGATTTGAACGCCTCGGATATTGATGCTGCCGTGAGAATTATTGAAGGCACAGCCAGGAGTATGGGAATAGAAGTCGTTTAACTTTCAAGTATAAGAGTGATTAAAATGCCTAAGCGGAGTAAAAAACATAACGAAGCACTGAGCAAAGTGGACAGATTGGTTCAATATGGACCCAAAGATGCCCTGGAAATTGCTGTATCTTCCAGTTATGCAAAATTTGACGAAACGGTTGATGTCGCCGTAAGGCTGGGGGTTGACCCGCGGCATGCAGACCAGATGGTTCGTGGAACCGTTGTTCTGCCCAATGGACTGGGTAAAGAGGTGAAAGTCCTGGTATTTGCCAAAGGTGAAAAAGAACAAGAGGCCCTTGATGCAGGCGCAGACTTCATTGCCACAGATGAGATCGTTGAGAAAATCAAGGATGGCTGGTTCGGTTTTGATAAAGCTATTGCTACCCCTGACATGATGGGTACCGTTGGAAAACTCGGGCGTGTCTTAGGTCCAAGGGGACTTATGCCCAATGCAAAAACCGGTACCGTGACATTTGAACTTGCCAAGGCCATCAATGAAGTAAAATCCGGTAAAATTGATTTTAGGGTTGAAAAAGCTGGCATTGTGCATGTTCCTGTTGGTAAAATATCCTTTGGCGCTGAAAAGCTGTTGGAAAATGTAACCGTTTTTCTTGATAAAATTGTGTCTCTCAAGCCTGCGTCAAGCAAGGGAGCCTACCTGAAATCCATTAGTGTGTCCTCAACAATGGGCGCTGGTATTAAAGTGGATCCTTTGTTGATCTAATCATTAGTTGATCAAATAATAGGCGTGTTTCGTTTTTCGTAACCGAAACACGTTTTAGACCTGTCCTAGACAGTAGGTGCATATTTTATGCATAATCGGATTTGCCGGCCTGCCGAGACAGAAAATAAATTTTGTTTTGGTTTTGTTGGCACCTTCGACACTAATTTATTTATGGAAGGAGGTGTAAAAAAATGCTGAATATTTCTCAGAAAAAAGAACTGGTCGAAACGATAGCAAAGGATCTCGGCGATGCAGAGATTACTTTTCTGGTCGACTACAAGGGGCTGACTGTGTCCCAAGTGACTGAACTTCGCGCAAAACTTCGGGAAGTCGGCGCTCAAATGGCAGTCGTAAAGAATACCTTGATGAGGCTGGCCGTGAAGGGCACAGGCTCTGAGGTATTAACTGATCTTTTTAAAGGACCGAATGCGATCATTATTTCCAAGGATGATCCTGTGGCGCCTGCCAAGGTCATCTCAGAATTTCTGAAAGCCAATGAGAAGATACAACTCAAGGGGGCGTCTCTTGACGGAAAATTTTTAAGCGAAGAAGATGTCAAGCAGCTTGCTAAAATGCCGTCCAAAGAAGAGTTGTTGGCCAAACTGGTGTGTACACTCAATGCCGTTCCTACGAATTTTGTCAATGTGCTGGCCGGTGTTCCACGATCTTTTCTCAATGTGCTTAATGCTGTTAAAGATCAAGAAGATGCAGCGTAACTTAAAATAAACCAAAACTTTAAATTTATAAGTACGATTCAGATATTCGTATATTTTCAGGAGATTAAAATGGCTGATATTACAAAAGATGATGTAATTGAATTTATTTCAAATATGAGCGTTCTGGAACTTTCCGAACTAATTAAAGAACTTGAAGACAAATTTGGTGTGTCCGCAGCCGCACCTGTTGCCTTTGCTGCAGGTGCCATGCCTGCCGGAGATGCCGGTGGTGCTGCAGAAGAAGAAAAAACAGAATTTGACGTTATCCTTGAAGCTGCCGGTGACAAGAAAATTAATGTAATCAAGGAAGTTCGTGCGATCACCGGTCTTGGGCTGAAAGAAGCCAAGGCACTTGTTGAAGAAGCTCCCAAAGCTGTAAAAGAAGGTATTGCCAAGGAAGAGGCAGACAAAGTCAAAGAACAGCTTGAGGGTGCCGGTGCTCAGGTGTCTGTAAAGTAGTTTAGCATAGCTGATAAGCACAAGTAGTTTGTGCATAAACTATATGCGGGGGCAAGGCCAGTGGGTCGTGTCTCCGCTTTTACAGTTGGAAAAACTCACATCGGGAGATATCATGGCCGGAAGTCTTTTGACGAACAAGCGTGTTAGAAAAGAGTTTGGCGGTAAACGTAAAATAATAGACATCCCGGATCTCATCGGGATGCAAAGAGATTCCTTTGAAGGTTTTCTTCAAAGGGATGTTTCACCCCAGGACAGAGAGGAAAAGGGGCTGCATTCGGTTTTTAAATCCGTGTTTCCCATCAAGGATTTTACCGATACATCTTCCCTTGAATATGTCTCTTATTCCTTTGGGGAGACCAAGCACTCCATGCAGGAGTGTATCAGTCGCGGGATGACCTATGACATCCCGGTCAATATTAGGGTTCGGCTTGTCGTCTATGACCATGACAAAGATACCGGTGTATCAACTATCCGCGATATAAAGGAGCAGGAAATATATTTTGGCACCATTCCTTTGATGACGCCCAGGGGAACCTTTATTATCAATGGAACTGAGCGAGCCGTTGTCTCCCAGCTTCACCGTTCTTCCGGTGTGTTCTTTGATCATGACAAAGGAAAAAATTATTCTTCGGGCAAGATTATTTATAATGCCCGTATTATTCCAGTGCGTGGTTCCTGGATTGACATGGAAATTGATGCCAAGGATATTGTATATATCCGTATTGACCGCCGGCGTAAATTTCCTGTTTCCATTCTTTTCAAAGCATTTGGATACACAGGGGAAGATATCCTTGATTTTTTCTATACCAAGGAAAAAATTCTACGTAAAAACGGTTCGTATTTCAGAGAATTCATTCCTGAAAATTTGGTTCGTCAACGGGCCGGTTATGATATAAAATCTCCTGAAACCGGTGATGTCGTGGTTAAGGCTGGTCGAATCTTTACCAAACGCGCCTTAAAACAACTTGCCGATGAAAATTTGGATTTTATCCCTGTTTCTGAAGACGAACTCATTGGCAAAGCGTTCGTTGGCAATTTTTTTCTGCAACGCAATGATCCGACTCCCTTGTTTAAAGCCGGCGATACCATTGCAGAGGATACTTTTGAGCTGTTTGAGGAAAAGGATATTGATACCTTTGAAATTCTTTATGTAGATCCCCGCAGTTCAGATTGCATGCGTAAAACCCTGGTTTCAGACAAGATTGAATCCAAAGAAGAGGCCTTGATGGATATTTATCGCAGGCTTCGTCCCGGTAATCCTGCTACCATTGAAGTGGCCCAGGATTTTATTGATCATTTGTTCTTTCGCCAGGCATATTACGACTTGTCCAAAGTGGGGCGTCTCAAAATGAATCATCGCCTTGGGGTAAATACGAAAATTGATGTAAAAACCCTGAGAAAAGAGGATGTCCTGCTTACTGCAGCCACGCTGATTGAACTCAAAGATACCCAGGGCAAGGTTGACGATATCGACCACCTTGGAAACCGGCGGGTTCGAGCTGTGGGGGAACTGTTGGAAAACCACTACCGCATCGGTCTTGTCCGCATGGAGCGGGCTATTAAGGAAAAGATGAGTATGCAGGAAGTGGACGCCATGATGCCTCACGACCTTATTAATCCCAAGCCCGTGTCTGCGGTTGTACGCGAATTTTTTGGCACATCACAGTTGTCCCAATTCATGGATCAGACCAATCCTTTGTCCGAAACCACTCATAAACGACGGCTTTCAGCGTTGGGACCTGGTGGCCTGACCCGCGAGCGTGCAGGCTTTGAGGTGCGTGACGTCCATCCGTCCCATTATGGCCGTATCTGCCCCATCGAGACCCCTGAGGGGCCCAACATTGGCTTGATTGTTTCTCTGTGTACCTATGCCCGGGTAAATGATTTTGGATTTATTGAAACCCCTTTCAGGATAGTAGATGAAGGAAATGCCAGCAAAACAATTCAACATTTAAGTGCCTTCGAAGAAAAGGAACACCCCATTGCCCAGGCTAATGCGACGTTGGACGCTGACGGGAATTTTATCAATTCCACGGTATCTGCACGGGTGGGCGGGGAATTTGAGATGGTGGCCCCCGAAGAAGTAAAGTTTATGGACGTGTCGCCAAACCAGTTGGTATCCGTATCCGCATCCTTGATCCCTTTTCTTGAAAATGATGACGCCAACAGGGCACTTATGGGGTCCAACATGCAGCGTCAGGCCGTGCCGCTGATACGCAGTGAAGCCCCTTTAGTGGGTACCGGTATGGAAGCGGTTGTTGCCAGAGACTCCGGGGTTACCATCGTGGCTGAGTGCGACGGGGTGGTGGTTGATGTGGATTCAAAGCGTATTGTTGTTAAAAATGATGATAATGATGATCCAAAATTTAATAAAGCGGTCTCCATCTATAACTGTACCAAGTTTGTTCGCTCCAACCAGAACACCTGCTTTAATCACAGGCCCATTGTGAAGAAAAATGAGCGGGTTAAAAAAGGGCACGTCATTGCGGATGGGCCGTCCACGGAACTGGGGGAACTGGCGCTTGGGAAAAATGTGACCGTGGCCTTCATGCCCTGGGACGGGTATAATTATGAGGATTCCATACTGGTGTCCGAACGCCTGGTCAAGGATGGTGTGTACACTTCAGTTCATGTTGAGGAATTTGAGGTCCTGGCCAGGGATACCAAGCTTGGCAAGGAAGAGATCACCCGAGATATTCCCAATGTGGGTGAAGATGCTTTGAAAAATTTGGATGACAGCGGCATTATCCGTCTTGGCGCCGAGGTTAAACCCGGTGATATTCTGGTGGGTAAAATTACGCCCAAGGGCGAAACCCAGCTCTCTCCTGAGGAAAAGCTGCTGCGCGCCATTTTCGGTGAAAAAGCAGGGGATGTAAAAGATACCTCTCTTTGTGTGCCTCCGGGTGTTCATGGAAAGGTGATTGATGCCAAAGTCTTTTCACGCCGCGGTCTGCCAAAGGATGACCGAACACGCCAGATCGAAGATGAAGAGATAGAACGTTTTGAAAAAGACCGTGATGATGAGATAAAAATTATTTCCGATGTCGGTCGTCAGCGGGTTGAATCCGTGCTTGACGGTCACGCACTGTCAAATGATCTGGAACGAAACGGCAAGGTTCTGGTTAAGGCCGGAACCAAAGTGGTTCCTGATATTTTTGAAAATGTACCTGTGTCCGTACTGGTAAATGTCACTGTTGAGGATGCCGTATTAACAGAGAAGGTTCAAGTTGTCCTTGAACAGGCCCAGACTCAGATAAAACAGGCCCGGGAGCATTTCAACCGTCAGGTCTCCAGGTTTGAAAAGGGTGACGACCTTCCTCCGGGGGTTCTCAAGCTTATTAAGATTTCTGTTGCCCTTTTACGGGTGCTTTCCGTGGGGGATAAAATGGCCGGCCGGCACGGGAACAAGGGTGTTGTTTCAAGAATCCTTCGGGTCGAGGATCTGCCTTATTTTGCAGACGGTCGTCCTGTTGATATGGTGCTTAACCCTCTTGGTGTTCCTTCCCGTATGAATGTGGGTCAGATCCTTGAGATTCATCTGGGCCGGGCTGCCTATGCCCTGGGACAGCAGATTGAAGAGATGCTTGAGGAAAAACGGCTTGACGCATTGCGGGACAAGGCCAAACAAATATTCTCCTTGACCCTTAAACAACAGGAGGGGCAGGTGGATGATGTCATTGTCCGGGACATTGATGCTATGGATGATGAACAATTCATGGAGTTTGTCTCCCTTTATAAAAACGGAGTCCATACTGCCACACCGGTATTTGACGGTGCCACAGAGGAAGAGATCAAGGAATTGATTTGCATGTCGGAAAGTGACCCATCGGGCCAATCCATCCTTTATGACGGGCGAACCGGAAGAGCCTTTGATAAACCGGTTACTGTGGGGACCCTGTATATGCTTAAGCTTCACCATTTGGTTGATGATAAGTTGCATGCACGGTCAATCGGACCGTACTCCCTTGTCACCCAGCAGCCCCTTGGTGGTAAAGCTCAGTTCGGCGGCCAGCGTCTTGGAGAAATGGAGGTCTGGGCCATGGAGGCCTACGGTGCTGCCCACGCGCTTCAGGAATTTCTTACGGTGAAATCCGATGACATGACCGGCCGGACCCGTATGTATGAAAAAATTGTTAAAGGCCAGAATGTCCTGGAACCTGGAATGCCTGAATCTTTCAGGGTTCTGATTAAAGAGCTCAATGCTCTGGGGCTGGATATGAATCTTATAGAAGGCAGCAAATAAGGAGAAGACATTGGATAATATTTATGATTTCTTCGCAAAACCCAAGGATCCCCAAAGTTACAAGGGCGTTCAGATTAGCCTTGCATCATCAGATCAGATTCGGGAATGGTCCTTCGGCGAAATAAAAAAACCCGAGACCATCAACTATAGAACCTTTAAGCCCGAACGTGACGGTCTTTTCTGTGCCAAGGTATTTGGACCGACCAAGGATTATGAGTGCAATTGCGGTAAATACAAACGCATGAAACACCGGGGTGTGGTTTGTGAAAAATGTGGGGTTGAGGTTATTCAGTCCAAAGTCAGACGTGAGCGTATGGCGCATATTGAACTTGCCGCGCCTGTCTCCCATATTTGGTTTCTGAAAAGTTTGCCTTCCAAGATCGGCAATGTCCTGGACATAACGTTGAAGAATCTGGAAAAGGTTCTTTACTTTGATTCGTATATTGTTATCGACCCCAAGGACACGGGGTTGAAAAAAATGCAGTTGCTCTCCGATGACCAGTATTATGAGGCCATTGAAACATTCGGTGAGGAAACTTTTGTCGCTGGGCTCGGCGCCGAGGCCATTTTAACCCTGCTTAATGAGATTGATCTTCAGGCGGTTCATGACGAACTTACCGAAGAGATCGGCTTGACCAAATCCATGGCCAAGCAGCAGAAAATGTCCAAGCGCATGAAGGTTATTGATGCATTTTTGACCTCAGGTATTGAGCCTTCCCGGATGATCCTGACGGCATGCCCCATTCTGCCCCCAGATCTGCGTCCCCTCGTTCCCCTTGAGGGTGGGAGGTTTGCGACTTCGGATCTCAATGATCTGTATCGCCGGGTGCTCAACCGCAATAATCGTCTTAAACGGCTGGTTGACCTCAATGCGCCTGATATTATTGTCCGAAACGAGAAGCGGATGCTCCAGGAAGCTGTGGACGTGCTTTTTGACAATGGACGCCATGGCCGGGTGGTCACAGGTACCAACAAACGTCCGTTGAAATCCTTGTCTGATACACTTAAAGGCAAGCAGGGGCGTTTTCGCCAGAATCTTTTAGGTAAACGAGTGGATTATTCCGGCCGTACCGTTATTACCGTGGGTTCTGAACTTCGGCTCCACCAGTGCGGCATTCCCAAGAAAATGGCTTTAGAGCTGTTCAAGCCATTTATTTACAATTACCTTGAGCAGAAAAGCCTGGTCTCCACGGTTAAAAGTGCTAAGAAAATGGTTGAGCGCGAGGAAACCGAAGTATGGGATGCCCTTGAAGCCGTAGTAAAGGAATACCCGGTGATGCTGAACCGTGCGCCCACCCTGCATCGTCTCGGGTTCCAGGCATTCGAGCCGGTATTGATCGAAGGCAAGGCCATTCAGCTCCATCCCCTTGTGTGCCCAGCGTTCAACGCTGACTTTGACGGTGATCAGATGGCCGTCCATGTGCCGCTGTCCCTGGAATCCCAGCTGGAAGCCAGGATTATGATGCTGTCCACCAACAATATTTTGTCCCCGGCAAACGGTCAACCCATTATTGTTCCCACCCAGGACATTGTGTTGGGTATTTATTATATGACCCGGGCAATGTCAGGTCAGCAAGGAGAAGGGGTCACCTTTTCAAGTATAGAGGAGGTGCGCTTCGCCTTTGACGCAGGCGAGTTGAATATTCACGCCAAAATCAAGGTCCGGATTGACGATGCGATTTATGAGACCACCACCGGCAGGATTCTTCTGTGGGAAACCATTCCCGGTGATGTACTGTTGAACATGAGCCGTATTCGGACCGAAAACCTTGAGGATGCCGAAGCCGCACTTGTTGAATTAAAGGCCGGAGAAGATTACGATGCTGTTCTTGATAAATACGGGGATGAGGAAATTAAAAAGACCCGGGGGATAACAGGCGTTTTAACCCGTAAGGAATTTAAAAATATTTTCCAGGTTTCAGACGTCGTGGTGGAGCAACTTTATGGCCTGAAACAAGGGCAATTCACAGATGTCCGGATGGTAGGCGACAAGTACACCATTTTCAAAGTGGAAGAAAGAACTTCTACGTTGCCGTTTAGTCTGGTGAATAAGCTGATGGATAAAAAATCCATTGTAAAGCTCATTGACTATGCTTACAGAAATATCGGCTTAAAGGAAACTGTTATTCTTTCCGACCGCCTTAAGGATATCGGATACAAGAATTCAACACTTGGCGGCCTGTCCATCTGCATTGATGACATGATTATTCCGTCAAATAAATGGGAGCTCATTGGTAAGGCCGAAAAAAATATTGAAGATATCAAAGACCAGTATTCCGAAGGTCTGATTACCCAGGGTGAAAAATATAATAAGGTGGTTGATATCTGGGCCCAGGCCACAGACGATATTGCCAATGCAATGATGGAAGTTATGAAAAATCCGCCCCAAAAAGAGGGGGCAGATAGTTCGGAAGAACTCAATGCTGTTTATGTCATGGCGGATTCCGGTGCCCGTGGTTCTAAGGATCAGATGCGCCAGTTGGCAGGTATGCGTGGGTTGATGGCCAAACCTTCCGGCGAGATCATTGAAAATCCCATTACGGCATGTTTCCGTGAAGGCTTGTCCGTACTCCAGTACTTTATTTCCACCCATGGTGCCCGTAAGGGGCTGGCTGATACCGCACTGAAAACTGCCAACTCCGGTTACTTGACCCGCCGTTTGGCTGATGTAGGCCAGGACTGCACTATAGTGGAGCCTGATTGTGGTACCATTAACGGCATTGAGGTTGAAGCATTGTATGAGGGTGGTGAGATTATTCAGACCCTTGGGGAGAGAATTCTTGGACGCGTTACCCAAGAGGATATCCGCGATCCCTATTCTGATGAATTCATTGTGGCGTCTGATACGGAACTCAATGAAGCGCATGTGGCTAAAATTGAAGCTGCAGGCGTTCAACGGGTAAAAATTAGATCCGTATTGACATGCAACTCAAGACACGGTGTCTGTTCAAGATGCTACGGCCGCGACCTTGCCCATGGTGTTACTGTGGAAATCGGTCAGGCCATTGGTATTGTGGCAGCTCAGTCCATTGGCGAGCCTGGTACTCAGTTGACCATGCGTACTT
>Ga0193964_1000017_pt1 | contig 79946 bp, 85 predicted proteins | sample FB_7_MG_FD_140323 | JGI IMG/M metagenome (GOLD analysis project Ga0193964, IMG submission 140323) | Microbial mat bacterial communities from the Broadkill River, Lewes, Delaware, United States - FB_7_MG | ecosystem: Environmental > Aquatic > Freshwater > River > Microbial mats | place: USA... | reverse complement strand
TAACATTATATTTTTTAAAGATCATTTACATTAACTTGACTATTACGTCTCGTTTTGTGTGGCGGATTATAATACAATTACTTCTCTTTGTCAATAGCTTTAGCTAAATAGTAGCTTAAATTTGGGAATTCTTTTTTCCATAAAAAAAGCCCACTATTATTAGTGAGCTTTATCATTAGATTATTAAAATTTAATTATCTATTTTTTAATCCATTTTTAACAAAATCAAAGATTATTGGATTTGGAGTTTGTAAAGAACTAGTAAATTCAGGATGAAACTGAACTCCTACAAACCAAGGATGATCTTTAATCTCTACAACTTCTATAAGTCCATTTGATTCACCAGTTATAAACATACCATGTTTTTCTAATACTTCTTTATACTCTGGATTTGCTTCATATCTATGTCTATGTCTTTCATGTGAAATACCTTTTCCATATGCAGCTTCTAGATGACTTCCTTTTTTAGATTCAAAAGGATATGCTCCAAGTCTTAATGTTCCACCCATTGGTGATTTATGTGTTCTTAATTGTTTATCACCTGTAGTATCTAAGAATTGTTCAATTAAATAAATTGCAGGTTCTTTTGTGTCCTTATCGAACTCTACACTTGTAGCATCTTTAATACCTACAACATTTCTTAAATATTCAATAATAGATAATTGCATACCTAAACAAATACCTAAATAAGGGATTTTATTTTCTCTTGCATATTGAATAGCTTGAATTTTTCCTTCAACACCACGCTCACCAAAACCACCAGCGACTAAGATACAATCACTTTCACTTACAATCTCTTGGGCACCTTTTTCTTCAATATCTTCACTATCACACCAGTTAATATTTATTTTTGTGTTTAAATGTGCTCCACTATGTGTTAATGCTTCTGTTAAAGATTTATATGCTTCTTTCAGTTCTAAATACTTCCCAACAAACGCGATATTCATCTCATCTTTTGGAGCAATAATATGTTTTACTAAATTATCCCATTCATCCATGTCTGGATTTAACTCGTCTAGTTCAAAATGTTTTGCTATAGGTTTTAAAATACCCTCTTTTAAAAAGTTTAATGGAACTTTATAGATACTTTGTGCATCACCAGCTTCAATAACTGCATCTTCATCAACATCACATGAGTATGCAAGTTTTCTTTTTAAAGCACTTGGTAATTTTTGCTCTGTTCTACACACTAACATATGAGGCATAATACCAATTCTTCTTAACTCTTGAACAGAATGTTGAGTTGGTTTAGTTTTTAACTCACCAGCTGCACTAATATATGGTACTAAAGTTACATGGATATTCATAGTAGTTGTTTTTGGGTTTTCATGTCTTACTTCACGTACAGCTTCCATAAAAGGTAAACCTTCGATATCTCCAACTGTTCCACCAAGTTCAACTATTAAAAAATCATGCCCTTTTCCAGCAGCATATATTCTATTCTTAATTTCATCAACAATATGTGGTATAACTTGAATAGTTTGACCTAGATATCCACCTTCTCGCTCTCTTTGAATAACACTACTATAAACTTGACCTGTAGTAAAGTTATTTCCTTTACCTAACGTTTTATCTATAAATCTTTCATAATGACCTAAGTCTAAGTCTGTTTCAGCACCATCATCTGTTACATATACTTCGCCATGCTCTAATGGACTCATTGTCCCTGGATCTACATTTAAATATGGATCAATTTTTAACATACTTACATCAAAGTTACTTTGTTTTAACAGTGCTGCTATACTTGCACTTGTAATACCTTTACCTAAACTACTTAAAACTCCACCAGTCACAAAAATGTATTTAGTCATTTTATCCCTTATTTATCTTCTTTATTTAACATTATATTTGCGATTATATATAAATAGTACTAAAGATATGCTTGTGACTTGAATATTACTGAATATAAATATATAAAATAAAATGATAAATTATCTTTCGCAAACTATACTATAGATATATAAACATTATACACAATATAAGATATAGCTTAAAGTATCTAAATTGATTGACTCTTTAATACTAATTAAGTAAGGTTTAAGAGTAGACATGTAGAATTATCGCATAACTTTGTGTCAGATATGATTTTATGTATGTAAATGAATAATTATTCACAATTGTTAAATTTCGAAATTTAAAATAATAAAGGATTAAAATGAAAAAAATGATTAAAATGAGTCTTGTTGCTGCTGTTGCTGTAACTGGATTAAGCTCTACAGTTGCTGCTAAACCACTTGCTGAGGCAATCAAAGATGTTGACGTTTCTGGTTCTGTAGTATATAGATATAATGATTATTCAGATGATAAAGCTACTGGTACACATAAAAACTACTATAAAATTGGTACTACTTTAAAATCTAAAGTAAATGATATCGTTACTGCTACAGTTAGAGTTGTAACAGGAACAGGTGTTGCTGATAATGATGCAAACTTTGCAGCTGGTGGATTAGATACTACAGATGGTACAGATGCTAACCCTACATTACAAGTAAATCAAGCTAACTTTACTGCTAAAGTTGCTGGTGCAACTGTAATCGCTGGTAAACAAGGTCTTACTACTCCATGGACTGTAGCTGTTGATACTGATTCAAATGAGCAAACTGGTACAGGTCTTTTAGCTTTAGTTCCTGCTGGTCCTGTAACTATTGCTGCTGCTGCATTTAATCAAACAAATCTTAACAATGTAAAACCAGGTGTTTTAGCAGGTGGAGCATTAAATGGTGCTGCTGATATCATGACTTTAGGTGTTATTGGTAAAGCTGGTGCAGTTTCTTTTGATGCATGGTACTTAGATATGGAAGATACTTTCGATACAATGACTGTTGGAGCTAAAGCTAAAATTGCAATGGTTACTGCAGATGTTAGATATACTACATTAGATTTAGATGCTGTTAATACAGATAACAGTGCATTAATGGCAAAATTTTCTGCTAAATTTGGTAAAATCTCTGCTTATACACAACTTGGTATGACTGATTCTGATGGTGGTCTTACTGCTTTAGATTCTGATGCTAAAACAACTTTTACAGGTTGGAATGTAAATATGCATGATAAACAAGATGCTGATTTTGTTAGATTTGGTGCAGGTATGGATGTAATGGCTGGATTAAATGTAGCTGTTAACTATGCAACACAAGAATATAAATCTGCTGGTGCTAAAGTAGAAGAATCTGAATTATATACACAAATCACACATAAAATGGGTAAAAACTTATCTACATATGTAAGACTTGGTACTTATGAAAAAGAAACTAGTTCTGTAACTAACAATGATAAATTCACTGGTAGATTACAAGTTCAATATACATTCTAATCAGAATTATATAATACTGAAAAAAGGTTGGACTAAATCCAACCTTTTTTTATGCACTTTTTTAAAGATATAACTATAAAGTTTTTAAATATTTATATATATTTTCTATATCTTTTTGTGTTACTAAGCTAGCATTTGGTGCCATAATAATAGCCATACCATTGTCTTTTGTACCATTTGTATAGTCTCTTATAGCTTCTTTCATATCATCTAAAGATAACTCTTTTAAAGGTCTAGCAGTATTATAAGCACTGATTGTTCCATCTCCATGACAACTTCTACATAATCTATTGTAACTTTTTTTTCCATCTTCAAATGATGAAACAACTGCTTCTTTTTCTTTTTTCAACTCTTTAGCTTTTGCTATTTTTTCTAATTGTGCAGTTAATTGTGCATCAGAAATGGTACTTTTAGTAACTACTTCTTTTTTATTTTGAAATTCTTTTTTAAAGATATAAATGTAATTTAAACCATTTGTTCCATTTTGTAACTTCATACTATCAACTATGTAACCTTTTTTCTTCATATCTTTTACTGATAATTTTCCATTACATTCTCCTCCGTCTAATACAACAGTGTCAATTGTACTTGGATCGATATGATCTTTTTTATAACACATCGTTGTAGATGCACTTAATAGTGTCGCTGTACATGCTATATATAAACTCTTTTTTAACATACTTATTTCCTTTTTATTTGATATGATTTTAACATAAGTTAAATTATTTCCATGATTAATGTTTTTATATTTTTTTTCTCTTGTATCTCAATTAGTTTTAGTCCATTTATTTCGAGTTTCATTAACTCATCAAAATTTGAAATATCATTTTGCGCTAATTCTTTAACAACTAATCCCCTATAATGTTTAGCCCAATGACTTACTACTTTTCCATCTTTTAAAAACTTGTAAGTAATAACTTGTGAAGTAGGTTTCATTTTATAGAACTTATCATAAAATCCTGCTCTTAAGTCTACAATCTCTTCACCTAAAGAGCTATCCAAAAATTCTTTTGTATTTGTTTTATATTCTTTTAATAAATCTACAGAAGGTAAAACTGCTCCTTGTTTGTACTTATAATCAGGTATTAAATCAGATGCTTTTAGTGGGCCAAAAAGATTTGAAAATAATACTATATTTTCATCACAATAACTTTGTGCTTTGCTATCTAACGTAATATAATCTAAAGCATCAAATGCAACACCTGTGTACCTCAAAATTGCTTTCATCGTAGGTTTTTCTAATATATTTTTACTATATTTTTCACATTCTTTTAAATTTTTAAGTCCAAACCATATAGATAACTCTTCTAATGAGCTATTTTTAATAAACTCTACATAATGTTTAACAATGATATCTCTAGTATCAAAAATCTCTGGAAATGCAAAGTTTTCTTTTTTATAAGGGCTAAAATCGCCACCTTCTTGTTTTGTTTCTGCTGGTGCTAGTAGTATTTTCATATGGTTATTTTAGCTAAAATTGACTAAAATAGCTCAAATCAATAGAAGGACTTTATAGTGAATGAATACTACTATCCTATTTTGGCATTTCATATAATTGCTGTTTTATCATGGATGTCATTGTTATTTTACCTACCAAGACTTTTTGTCTATCATCAAGAGCACAAAGATAAAGAACAATTTGTCGAAGTAGTAAAAATTCAAGAACTTAAAATATATAAAATCATTGGATTTCCTGCCATGATAGCAACTATAGTAAGTGGAATTATGCTTATGATTGCAAATCCTGATTTGTTAAAAGAAGCATGGTTTCATGCAAAACTTTCACTGCTTATTCTACTTATTGCTTACTCGTTTAGTTTAGAACATTTTCGAAAACAATTGGCAACTAATAGTTGTACAAAAAGTGGAAAATTTTTTAGAGCATATAATGAAGTCCCAACTATATTAGCAATACTCATTGTAACATATGTAATAACAAAAAGTATCCCTATCCTTTTCTCTATAGGAATCACACTTTTTTTCATATTTATTATGTATATGATTATGAAAGCTAAACCAAAAACAACAAACAATAAATAAAAGGTATAAAGATGAAAATAGTATTTTTAGATAGAAAAACATTAGGAAGTGATATAAATTTAGATCAATTTGAAACTCTTGGAGAAGTGATTTATTATGATTTTACAAAACCATCAGATGTATTAGAAAGAGTTAAAGGTGCTGATGTTGTTATAACAAATAAAGCTATTGTAGATAAAAATACAATGGAAAATAGTGATATAAAACTTATTTGTATCACTGCAACTGGTATGAATAATATTGATTTAGAGTATGCAAAAGAAAAAAACATACCTGTTAAAAATGTTGCTGGATATTCAACATCAAGTGTAGCACAACTTGCAATCTCTTACATACTACAGTTTGTACAAAAAATCAATTTTTATGATAACTATGTAAAATCTGGGAAATGGGAAAAAAGTGAAATTTTCACAAATAATGACCAACCATTTTATGAATTAAATGGTAAAACAGTTGGTATCATTGGGCTTGGAAACATAGGACAAGAGGTAGCAAAAATAGCAACTGCATTTGGATGTGAGGTGATATATTACTCTACAAGTGGAAAAAATACAAATGATACATACAAAAATGTATCACTTGAAGAACTATTGCAAAAATCTGATATCATCTCTATACATTGTGCATTAAATGAACAAACAAACAATCTTGTAAATAAAAACAACTTAAACAATTTAAAAGATGGGGCTATTTTACTGAACCTTGGTCGTGGAGGACTAGTAAATGAGCAAGATATCACTGATACTTTAAATAGTGGAAAAGATATATATTTTGCTACAGATGTAACAACAGTTGAACCTATAGAAACATCATCACCTCTACTTACTATTAACAATAAAGAGAGAGTTATTATTACTCCTCATATTGCATGGGCATCGGTAGAAGCTAGGACTCGATTGATGGATTTAGTATATAAAAATATAACAGATACTTTATGAAAAAAATCAATTTTAATAAAACAAAAATAGCACCATCTAAAATTATATGTATAGGGAGAAATTATGTCGATCATATTGAAGAGTTAAACAATGAAACTCCTTTAAATATGGTAATTTTTAATAAACCCAATTCCGCTATATCTGATAAACTACATTTTTTTAGTGAGGATACAAGATATGAAGCGGAAATCTGCTTCTTTATTCAAAATAATAAAGTTAAAGGGATTAGTTTTGGTCTTGACTTAACAAAAGCAAACGAACAAAACTACTTAAAATCAAAATCTCTACCATGGGAAAGATCTAAATCTTTTGATGGTTCAGCTGTTTTAGGTGATTTTATAGAGATAAATTTTCCTCTAGAAAATATACGATTAGAACTACGTATTAATGATAAACTTATACAACAAGGAAGCTACAGTCAAATGATCTACAAACCATCTGATATGGTAGAAGAGATTAGTAGTTTTATGTCATTTGAAGATGGTGATATTATTATGTCTGGTACGCCTAAAGGTGTCGGTACATACAAAAGAGGAGATAAGTTTGAAGGTAAGATATATTGTAAGGATTTACTTTTATTAACATCTTCGTGGATTGTTGAATAAAAATCTGCTATACTATGTAATACTTTACATATAGGAGTTTGCATAATGGGATTGTTATTATATAAATCAGATGAGATGTACTCATCAACAGAACTAATACGAAAAAGTAAAATGATTTTTGACAAAGTTTTAGATAAAAAAATCGATAAAGCTATCATATTAAGAGATGGTAAACCATGTTTTTTATTAATGGAATTCAAAAAATATGAAAAAATAATGGCAGAATATGAAGAGCTAAAAGAATATGTAGAAACACTAAAAGATACTCCTTCTTCAAAATCTCTTAAGAAAAATAAAAAAATAAAAGTGTCTAATGATAATGGAAAGGTAGTAGTACCTCCTCAAATCACTAAAGACACTGCTCCTATTCAAAATATAACACCTGAAGATAAAACTAAAATAAAAAAGCTTACACACAAAGAACCAGAGATAAGTGAAGAGCAAGAGATAAATAATGCTATGCAAAGTATTCAATCAATGAACTTCAATGATGATATGAAAAAAGAAGCAGAAGAAAAAATAAAAGCTCGAATATTACAAGCAAGAGAAGAGCGTGCCAAAGTATTGGCAAATGAACAACAAAACAAAGAAGACTTAAAAGAGGAACTCATATTACAAAGTCAATTAAAAGAAGAAAAGCTCAAAAAAGATAGAGAACTCCAAGAATTTTGGGACTAATTAATGAATAAAATCTATGATGTTTTAGTCATCGGAAGTGGTGGTGCTGGTCTTAGTGCTGCTCTTGAAGCAAAAAAATACTCTCAAAATATTTTAGTAGTATCTAAAACAGATCCAACCTCTTCTCAAACATCCCAAGCACAAGGGGGAATCAATGCTGTTTTAAATTCTGAAAAGGACTCCATAAGTAGTCATATAAAAGATACTATTAAAGCAGGGTGTGAGATGCAAAATAATGAAGTAATACATTATATGTGTGAAAATGCAAAAGAGACAATTCAATGGTTAGATGAATTAGGTGTTCCTTTTAGTAGAGATGAATATAAAAATATTGCACAAAGAAATTTTGGAGGGGCTAGCTATCCTCGAACATGTTATAGTAGTGATTATACAGGACTTAAAATTCTACATACTTTGTATGAACAATGCATAAAAGAAAATCTACACTTTTTAACTGACCATCTTGTTTTAAATTTTATAAAAGACGAAAATACAAATACTATTAAAGGGATACATTTACTCAATATAATAACAGGAAAGATATCTCAAATATTTTCAAAATCTATTATTATAGCAAGTGGTGGATATGCAGGGGTTTATGATAACTTCACTACTAACTCTACTGCAACTACTGGAGAGATGATAAGTATTGCACTTGATGCTGGATGTGAATTAGAAAATATGGAATTTATACAATTTCATCCTACAAGCCTAAAAGAAAGTCGAATACTTATAAGTGAAAGTGCCAGAGGAGAAGGTGGATATTTAATCGATCAAGATAACAATAGATTTATTGATGAATTAAAACCAAGGGATGAAGTCGCACGTGCAATTTATGAAAAAATTGAAAATGGAGATAAAGTATACCTAGACCTTCGTCATTTAGGTTTAGATAAAATTCAAAAAACAATGCCCCAAGAGTATCAAATAGTTCGTAACTTTACTGGTTTATCTTTAGATAAAGATATCATTGAAATCACCCCTTCTGCACACTACACAATGGGTGGTATAAAAGTAGATTTAAATGCAAATACAAATATAAATAATCTTTTTGCATGTGGAGAGTGTGCTTCAAATAAAGTACATGGAGCCAATAGACTAGGAGGAAATTCTCTCTTAGAAATAGTAACATTTGGAAAACTTGCAGGAAAAAATGCAGGAAAAAATGCTAAAAAAATTACATACTTTGATACAAATAAGTATACTTCTTTATTAAAAGAAACACAGCTTAGTATTGAAGATATTTATAATTTACCAAATACAATTAATTACCAAACTATCAAAAAAGAATTAGGAGAAATACTCTTTAAAAATGTGGGTTTATTTAGAGAAGAGTTATCTCTTAACAATGCACTTGAATCTATAAAAAAATGGATAAAAGATATTAGAAAAATGGGTATTGCAGATAAATCAAAAGTTTATAATACTGATTTAAAAGAGTTCCTAGAGTTTCAAAATATACTAACAATTGCGCATATCATAATACATAGTGCTATTCAAAGAGAAGAGAGTAGAGGAGCACATTATCGTAAAGACTATTTAGAAATAAATACAAAATTTAGACACTCGATGATTGTTCTTAAAACAGATAATAATATAGGATTACACTATGAAACTAACCATCTGTAATATCACTTATGATTTAAAAAATACGATAACAAATCATACGACTTTATTATCATGTTTATTTACGATTAAACATACTCTAAATAGATCGCTAGCTTTTAGAAGTGGTTGCAAAAGTGGAGTATGTGGTAGTTGTGCGGTCAAAATAAATGGCGTAGAAAAACTAGCATGTAAAACGACAATAAAAGAGGGAGATATAATAAGTCCTCTAAACAACATAAAAATTATCAAGGATTTAGTTGTTGATTCTACTGTAAAACTAAGCTCACTTCAAACTTCACATGCTTATTTAGAATCAAAAAGTAATATTGATATAACAAAAGATGATGTCGAAAAAATAGATACTGAATCTAACTGTATATTATGTAGTAGTTGTATAAGTGCATGTCCTGTTTATTCTGTAAACAAAAATTTTATTGCTCCTTTTGCACTTATGCGTAACTTTCGTTATATAAACGATAGTAAAGAAAACATAATAGATGAAAAAATACAAGCAGTACAAGAAAATGGAATTTGGGACTGTACCTTATGTGGGAATTGTAATATGGTTTGCCCATCTCATATTGATATAAAAGGTGATATAGAAAAGCTACGAAATAAATCAGCTCAATTTGGATATAATAATCCAAATATGAACTTAGGTTTTGACACAAGTTTAAACTTTGGATTTAACCCAAATGGATTTTAAAGGATAATCAGAATGGATTTTGATAGAAATATAAAGATACTTTACGTTGACGATAGTTTAACAATACGAGAGATGGTAGAAAGCTCTTTAATGGAAATTGGTTATATGAATATTCAAGGTGCTGAAGATGGTGTAGAAGCATTAGATTTAAGTGCAGAAGAAGACTATGACTTTATCATCACAGATATAAATATGCCAAATATGGATGGGATAGAACTTATCCACAAACTAAGAGATAAACTTGACTATGTTGCGATTCCTATCATGGTACTTACTACAGAGTGGAGCCAAGAGATGAAAGATAAAGGGAAACAAGCTGGTGCTACATCTTGGATTGTAAAACCATTTGACACAAAACTTTTACATAGAGCAATATTAGAAACAATAGAAAAAGTAAACGACTAAACAAGGAAATAAAAATATGGCAATTACAAGATTTGCACCAAGTCCAACAGGATATTTACACATAGGAGGGCTTAGAACAGCTCTATATAGTTATCTTTGGGCTAAGAAGACAAATGGTGAATTTAAATTAAGAATTGAAGATACAGACAATGCAAGAAACAATGAAGATGCTGTAAAAGCAATCTTAGAAGCTTTCGAGTGGGTAGGTATGCCAAGTGATTGTGAGATTGAGTACCAATCAAAAAGAACTGATATTTATAAAAAGTACATTGCTCAATTATTAGAAGAGGGTAAGGCTTATAGATGTTATATGAGCAGAGATGAACTTGATGCTTTAAGAGCAAAACAAGAAGCTGCTAAAGAGAACCCAAGATACGATGGTACTTGGAGACCAGAAGATGGTAAAGTATTACCAGAAATTCCTGCTGATATTGAACCAGTTATTAGAATCAAAGCGCCAACGGAAGGTGCTATCTTATTTGAAGATGGTGTAAAAGGTTCTATGAAATTTGAAGCTAATCAAGTTGATGACTTTGTAATTGCTCGAGCTAACGGGATGCCTATTTATAACTTTGTTGTTGCTATTGATGACCACTTAATGGGAATGACAGATGTATTAAGAGGGGATGATCACTTATCGAATACTCCAAAACAAATCGTTATTTATAATGCTTTAGGTTTTGATATTCCTAAGTTTTATCACATGCCAATGATTAATAATCCATCAGGAAAAAAACTATCTAAAAGAGATGGTGCTATGGATGTTATGCAATATAAAAGAGATGGTTATTTACCAGAAGCTTTACTTAACTTCTTAGTAAGACTTGGTTGGTCAAATCAAGATCAAGAGATTTTCTCAATGGATGAGATGTTAGAATTATTTGACCCAAATAATATTAATAAATCTGCATCTGCTTATAATGCTGAAAAACTTTTATGGTTAAATGCTCATTATATTAAAAATGTATCTAATGAAAGATTAGCAAACGAATTAGAATTTTTTGATTGTACTTTAGAAGGGCATGATAAAAAAGAGATGATTTTAGACTTATGTAAAGAAAGAGCAAATACTTTAGTAGAATTAAAAGATGCTATCACAAATATTTTAGATGTACCTACTTCATATGATGCCAAAGGTTCTAAAAAGTTTGTAAAAGAGGGAACAATCGAAATGTTAAACTCTTATATTGCATTGTTAGAAGAAAATAAAGAGATGCATACTCCTGTTGATATTGAAGGATTTACAAAACCATTTATTACTGATAATGGTTTAAAATTTCCACAAGTATTTCAACCAATCAGAATAGCACTAACTGGGGGAACAAATGCACCTTCAGTTTATGATATTATTGCGGTACTTGGTATTGAAGAAACTGTAACAAGACTAAAAAATGCTATTGAAATAAACTTTGGAAAAGAGGACGTTTAAAAATGATTACAATTTGGCATAATAACAGATGTAGTAAATCAAGAGAAGCAAAGGCTATTTTAGAAGAATCAAGTTTAGAATTTGAAGTTTTTGAATACTTAAAAGATGAAATCTCTGGAGAAAAAATAAAAGAAATAATAGCATTACTTGGTATTTCAAATATTCGAGATATGATGAGAACCAAAGAAGCAGAATATAAAATGCTTGATTTAACTAATGAAAATAAATCTGATGATGAACTAATTGGAGCAATGGTTTTATTCCCTAAACTAATCGAACGCCCAATTATTATAAAAGAAAATAAAGCAGTAATTGCTAGACCAATGGAAAACTTAACAAATTTACTAGGATAATATATGAAAAATAAAAAATACTTTTTAAAAAAAATATCTAATTATGCGGTAGTTGGTGGTCTAGGTGCTACACTTATAACTTCATTTACTGGATGTGAAGATAAAAATGCAAGTGGTCAAAATGGTCAAAATAACAACACTATTACAAATGCTAGTCAACAACAAGGAGCATTTGTAATCGTAGAGAAAAATCCACAAGGTGGCTATCAGATTGTAGATGAATTTCCAAGTTCAAAAACAACAATTGTTTTAAGAGAAAATGGAAATGAAAGAATATTATCACAATCAGAAATTGATCAACTTGTAGCACAAGAATCTGCAAAAATCGACAATGGTACTTCAAATCTTACAAACCCTCAAAATGCACAAGTAAGTGGAGGAGGAATGGGTCTTGGTGAAACTATTTTAGCTTCTGCTGCTGGGGCTATGATTGGGGCTTATATTGGAAATAAACTATTTAACAATAGTAACTACCAAAACCAACGACGAACAAACTATAAATCACCTTCTACATATTCAAAAAGTGTTAATAGTTTTAATAAAGCTAAAACTTCTGGTGCTTCAAAATCATCATCAAGTACTAAAAAAAGTGGTTTTTTTGGTGGGAATAAAAGTAGCTCTTCATCAAGAAAATCAGGCGGTTTTTTTGGTGGATAAATAATAAAGAGAAAATTTTCTCTTTATTATAAAACCTACATAATACTTTAAATTTCTAAATTTTGTTATAATATACTCACTTACAAAAGGAGTTTTTATGAAAAATATTACTATCCCTATATTTATTCTAATATCTATTCTGTTTAATGGTTGCAGTACTAATTCAAAAATTGCTCAAAATAATAAAATAATCTATGGCTTTTCATTTATAGAGGGAAAAGTTTTAGAAATATTTGGAGATAAAGTTATTGTTCAAGTAGTAAACAAAGATGTTATTATCAGTGACAAATATGAAGATACACTTACAAACAAAGTGATAAAAGCATCTATTTTTATAAATGGTATGAAAACCTATATTGGAAAAGAATCTGCTTATATCGAAGATATACGAGATACCCAAGTCACATTTAACATAAAAGATACAAAACTAATCACTGACCAAAAAGTTAAAATATATATTCCTAAAAAAACAATTGCTGTAATGGACTTTTCAATAATCGGTATGAAAAATAAAGAATTTAACAAAATTGCTATGGAAGATATAACAACCTCTCTAGTGCAAAGTGGACAATATACAGTAGTAGAACGTACTAAACTAGACACTATATTAAAAGAACATAAACTTGCAGATTCTGGACTTATTGATAAAAACTCTGCATCAAAAATAGGAAAATTCATTTCTGCAAATTTAATTTTAACAGGGAGTTTTACAAAAAAAACAAATCACTGGAATGTTAATCTAAGGATTATCGATGTGTCTAGTGGTATAATTATTAGTGCAATTAATGAAAAAATAGCACTCTCCAAGTTTAGACCAAAACAGCTTCTTGATAGTACCAATCTAAATACAAGTTTTGAAAAAAATAAAATAGACCAACACTGGGCTCAAAATATAGTAAATAAATTTGGTTCAAGAAGTAATGCTTCAATAGACACAGCAAATGGAGCAAATGGAACAACAAAATCTTTAAAAATTAATTATTTTTTACCAAAAGGTAAATCGAAATCTATATTTTATAATAAAAGACTACGAGATTTATCTAATTATCAAGGGATCCGTTTTTTTGCAAAAGCAAGTAAGTTTACGACACTAAGTGTGGCATTTCATGATCAAAACTATAATAACGCATTTATAAATAGATGGAATACCTTAATAAATGTAAATGAACAATGGAAAGAATATAAAATACCTTTTAATGAACTGATTCTCAATAAAAGATATGCAAATAAATTTCCAAAAGGAGATGGTGTTTTTGATTTAGATAATATTGAAAGTTTCGGTTTTGCATTAGGTGGTAGAATAAATACTAAAAAAGAATACATAAATATATGGCTAGATGAAATTACTTTTTACTAAAAAAAGTTATAATATATAAAATATAAAAGAAAGATAAATAGAAATGAAATTAAAAAAACTCCAACCCCTTACAAATGAATACTTAGAATCAATAGGATTCACATGGCATACAGACTCAGATGATACTTCTTATATAAGTGATGAAGTGGTAAGTATAACTCAAGAAGAAGCAGAAGCATATTATGAGGCAACAAATGAACTTTATGATATGTTTTGTGAAGCTGGAGAGCATGTAATAGAAAATGATTTATTCCATGAACTCGATATTCCTTTTAATTTAGTAGAAATTATTAAAGCATCATGGGAAGATGATGTTCATTGGCATCTTTATGGAAGATTTGATTTAGCTGGTGGGCTAGATGGGAAACCTATCAAACTTATAGAATTTAATGCAGATACACCAACAGCATTATTTGAGACAGCTATTGTGCAATGGGCTATGCTAAAGTTTAATGAATTAGAAGAATCAAGTCAATTTAACTCTTTATATGAAGCTTTAAAAGATAATTTTAAAAGATTTGTTACGTTAGATGGAGATATAGAAGATTTTGAGAAACATTATGAAAATTTAAATTGGAAAATATTATTCTCTTCAGTTGCCGGAAATGATGAAGAGGAAAATACTACAAAACTTTTACAACATATAGCCGACGAAGCTGGATATAAAACTGATTTTGAATTTATAGGAGATGTTGGATTTAACAATGAGGGTATCTCAAAAGAAAATGAACTTTTTGAATTCTGGTTTAAACTTATTCCTTGGGAAGATATTGCAATCGATGAAGGTGAATTAGCTGTTATTTTAACAGAAATAATAAATGATAAAAAAGCTATTATTTTTAATCCAGCGTATACTCTACTTTTCCAAAGTAAAGGTATCATGAAGGTTTTATGGGATTTATACCCAAATCATCCACTTTTACTAGAAACATCTTTTGAACCTTTAGAAAACAGAAAACAAGTTGAGAAAATGTGTTTTGGTAGAGAAGGTGCAAATATGGCTATTGTTAATGATGATAACTCTTTAGAGGTAAAAACAGAAGGTCCATACGAAAACTTTAAACCTATCTATCAAGAATTTATTGAATTTCCAAAAGACGAAAATGGAGACTATTATCAAGCTGGTGTATTTTATGCATATGAAGCTTGTGGTTTAGGTTTTAGAAAAGGTGGTGTTATTTTAGATAATATGTCTAAATTTGTAGGACATATTGTAGAATAAAAGAAAGAAGAGAGAAGATTTATTTATCTATCTCTTCCCACGTTCCATACATATTATCAATATCATTAATAACGTCTTGTTGTATATTGTGATATCTTAAGTATGATACGATATTTTGATAATGATCAGGATCAAATTTCATCGTAATATTATTTTCATCACCATATACTCTTGCTACTGCTGGTTTATAAAGATTTCTTATTTTAAGTCCACCAATATTTAAATTTGTTTTATAGTATGCAAGAATTTCTCTTTCATCTTTTAATGTTCCTAAAAGTCCAGATAAAGATACTACTTTTACAGATTCTATATTTTCTAAGTTTCTAAAATCAAACTTTTGATTTTTTAATGGTTTTCCATCTGCATCAGTTTTTAACTCAACTTTTAATGAAAAGTTTTCTTTCGCATCTGTTCCTATAAAATTTAAAGTATACTCTTTTGCAAAAAGAGAACTCACTAGCCCAAGCACTAATAATAATTTTTTCATATTGTATTATCCTATCAATTTATTTTCTTCAATATTTAGATATAATAATATCATAAAAAGGTATAAAATGTTAAATGATCAAAATTTTATCAATATCGCAAAAGAGATAGCGAGTGCAAGTAAATGTGTCTCAAAACAAGTAGGTGCAGTTATCGTAAAAAATGGAAGAATTTTAAGTACTGGTTATAATGGTACTCCTCCTGGATATAAGAACTGTACTGACCATTGGGATGGAGAGTATACAAAGGATCATCATGAATGGTCTAAAACATACGAAATACATGCAGAGATGAATGCCATTATTTGGGCAGCAAGAGAAGGTATCAGTATAGATGGAGCAACGATATATGTAACCCTAGAGCCATGCAGTGATTGTAGTAAAAACCTTATTGCTAGTGGTATAAAAAGAATTGTATATGATAAGTCTTATGAACATACAAATTCTGATATAGTAACAAAGTTTATACAAGATAATAATGTGAGCATTGAAAAACTTGAATATACCAACTAATAACGAATTTTATACTGAATCAATCAAAGAGTTTGGAATTTCTGCACAAGGTGTAAGATGGAATAACAAACACAGTCAATACAAAAGATTTGAAGCGATCACAAAACGAATCAAAAAACATATCAATGTTTCTACAATTATAGATGTTGGTTGTGGATTTGGAGAATATTATGAATATCTCAAAACAAATAAAAAAACACCTTTAAAATATATAGGTATAGATTGTGAACAAGATATGATTAATATCTCTCAAAAACGATTTCAAAGTGAAGAGTTTCATTTGATTGATGTACTCAATGATGATTTGATTTATGGAGATTATCTTATATCAAGTGGTGCATTAAATATATTAAGTTTTGAAGAGATGGAACTTTTTATTTCTAAATGTTATCACTATTCAAATAAAGGTTTTGTTTTTAATGCATTAAAAACACTTACATTTAATGGTGTAAAACAATACGAAGTTATAGATATGTGCAAAAAATATTCAGATACAGTATCTGTCTATGATGGCTACTTAGAGAATGATTTTACTATTCTTATGCTAAAATAATTTTTTTAAATAAGGACAAAAATAAATGACTAAAATAATACTAACTATAGCTTTCTCGGCGATAACTTTATATGCCGGTTTAGTAAATGCCATAGCAATAACAGTAAACGAAACTCCAATCACACTTTTTGACATAGACAAAGAAGTAGTTTCAAAAAAGATTTCACAAGATAAAGCTGTTTCACAATTAATAGATGCAATTTTATATGAACAAGAACTTAGTAAAAACAGAATTAGTGTAGATATTTTTGATGTAGATAACTACATCGAAAAACTAGCTGCTAGTAACAATATGAATGTATTGGACTTTAAAACACTTGTACGTCAACAACAAAACTATACAATATTTAGAGAAAAAATAAGAAAACAGTTATTACACCAAAAACTTATTGCAAAAATTGCAGGTGGAAAACTCAAAATAGCAACACAAGATGATTTAAATATCTATTATGAAAATAATAAAGAACAATTTAAAATAGCAGATACAATTGATGTGGTTGCGTATATTTCAAAAAGTAAAAAAACACTTAATCAATTGAAAAAAAATCCTATGATGCAAAATAAAGATATCGTAAGTCAAAATATCACTATGAAACAAAGTGAACTCAATGCCCAGACAAAATATATATTAAACTCTACGCCAGAAAAACAATTTTCTGCAATTTTTGCTCAAAACAAAAACTATAATATGTTTTATGTAAAGGAAAAAAAAGATATTACCTCTTTAAAATTTGTAGATGTTAAAGATAAAATATTTCAAGTAATCATGAAAAAACGTGAACAAGCTTACTTAAAAGAGTATTTTGAAACAGCAAAAATAACTGCAGATATCAAAGTACTTCGATAAAATAGTCATAAAATATATCAAATCATCTAAAGATGATATATGATATAATAGCTCAATAATAAGAATTAAGGAAACAACATATATGTTTGAAACAATTATAGGTTTAGAGGTTCATGCTCAGTTAAATACAAATAGTAAACTATGGTGTAATTGTGCTACTAGTTTTGGTGCCGTTGCAAATACAAACGTATGTCCTACATGTTTAGGATTACCAGGAGCTCTTCCAGTTTTAAATAAAGAAGCAGTACATAAGTCTATCCAATTAGGAACTGCAATTGATGCAGAAATCAACAGAACATCTATTTTTAATAGAAAAAATTATTTCTATCCAGATTTACCTACAGGATATCAAATATCACAATTTGAAGTTCCAGTTGTAGGACTTGGTAAAATTGAAATTGATTTTGAAGATGGAACAAGCAAAACTATTGGAGTAACACGAGCACACTTAGAAAATGATGCTGGAAAAAGTTCTCATGCAGGAGATCATTCAAAAGTAGATTTAAATAGAGCAGGAACTCCACTTCTAGAAATCGTTTCAGAACCAGATATGAGAAGTGCAGAAGAGGTTCTTTTATATCTTAAAAAACTACACTCAATTGTAAGATATATTGATATTTCAAATGCAAATATGGAAGAGGGAAGTTTTAGATGTGATGTAAATATTTCTATTCGTCCTAAAGGTGAAGATAAACTTTATACACGATGTGAAATCAAAAATATGAATAGTTTTAAAAATATTGAAAAAGCTATCCATTATGAAGTACAAAGACAAAGAGAAGCTTGGGAAGACGGTGTTTATGAAGAAGAAGTTGTTCAAGAAACAAGACTTTTTGATGTAAACACAGGAGAAACAAGAAGTATGAGAGGAAAAGAAGATGCTGCTGATTACAGATATTTTCCAGATCCAGATTTACTTCCACTTATTATTACTGATGAGATGATTGAAAAATATTCTGTTATTCCTGAACTACCTGATGCTAAAAAAGCCCGATTTGTAAAAGATTTTGGACTTAAAGCATATGATGCAGGTGTTATTTGTAGTACTAAAGAGATGGCAGCGTATTTTGAAGATATGATGGCTTGTAATATTACTGGAAAAATGGCTACGACATGGCTTACAGTTGAACTTCAAGGTAGATTTTCTGAAGGTATGAATGTAACAACTTCTCCTGTTGATGCTCAAAAACTAGGAAGCCTAATTAAAGCTATAGAAGCTGGTGATATTTCTGGGAAAGCGGGTAAAGAAGTACTTGATTACTTAATGGACAATGAAGCATCTGTAGAAGAAGTTATCGAAAAACTTGGACTAAAACAAGTAAGTGATGATGGGGCTATTTTAGTAATTATTGATGAGATTTTAGCAAACAATCAAGATAAAGTAGAACAATACAAAGGTGGAAAAGAAAAAATGTTTGGTTTCTTTGTAGGTCAAGCAATGAAAGCACTAAAAGGTGCAGGAAATCCACAGATTATCAATAAACTTTTAAAAGAAAGATTAGCGTAAATGAGTTCTATTTGTGTTATAGGAGCAGGTAAATGGGGTCAAGCATTACACTATGCTCTGAACCAAAAACAAAAATGTCTTATCACAAGTAGAACAAAAAAAGATATAGAAAATTTCGTATCTTTAGAAGAGGCTCTTTCATGTGAATATTTAGTTATAGCAATACCCTCTCAAAGCATACGAGAGTGGTTAGAAAAAAACTTTAAATACTCAAATCAAAAAGTACTTGTTGCTGCAAAAGGCATTGAAGCAAATAGCGGTGCATTTTTACAAGAGATATATGAAGAGTTTGTTCCTCAAAAAAACTTAGGTTTTATCTCTGGTCCATCATTTGCTAGTGAAGTAATCAAAGGTTTGCCTACTGCATTGGTTTTAAACTCAACTTCAAAAAAATTCTATGATAATTTTTATCAATTTTTTCCTAATTTTATCAAGACATACTATAGTGACGATGTAATTGGAGCAGAAATCTCTGGGGCATATAAAAATGTTTTAGCAATTGCTAGTGGAATATGTCAAGGACTAAACCTAGGGCAAAATGCACAAGCAAGTTTAATATCCCGAGGTCTTGTAGAGATGAACCGTTTTGGACAACACTATGGAGCAAATAAAGACACTTTTATAGGACTTAGTGGTGCTGGAGATTTGTTTTTAACAGCATCTAGTACCTTGAGTCGTAATTTTAGAGTAGGGCTAGGTTTAGCTTCTAAAAAGTCTCTTGATGAAATTTTGATTGAGTTAGGAGAAGTTGCAGAAGGTGTTATGACCTCTCGAGCTATATATAAACTTTCACAAGAAAATGATATATACACACCAATTGCAAATGAAGTAAAGTTTATTTTAGATGGGAAAAATCCCCAAGATAGCTTAAGCGATTTATTAAAAAGTTAGTAAACTTTACTAACTTAATAAGTCTTTATTTTTTGTGTTCATTGTAAAAGCATTCATTGATCGTGAGGCTTGATCTGCATCCTCTTCAACTTTTTCAAAGTGTTTTTCTACAGTAGCTGTAGGATTTAAAAATAAAATCGACTCTTCTATAACAATCTGAAAAATTGCATATAAAGGTATCGTTACATGAGAACCAAAGTTTTCACTTCCAAAACCTGCTTCAAATGTTATTGTTTTTTCTGTTAAAATTATTGATTCGTATGTATAATTAGAAAGTGTAAACAGTGTAAAGTTTGGAAAATTTTTACTTATTGTTTCTGGTATTTCTGGAGCAAAATTAACACCTTTTATATTTGCTGTAATTGAGAACTCTTCATCTTTATTGATAAGATACTCTATTACTTCAAAAATTTGACCTTCTAACATATCTCTATAATTTATATCTTCTACTATATTAAATATCATTTATTATCCTTTTTTACACACAAAAATATATTTATCACACTCTTCATTACTATGAAGATTTAGATTTATAATATTTTCAATTTTAAAACCAACTTCTTCTAATAATAAAGACAACTCTTCATTTGTATAACAGTATTGTTCTATAGTTCCTGACTCTTTAGTGTATTTATCTTCTTTATCTTCTTTATTAAAGAGTGTGATATCTGTATATAATACATTGTCTTGAAAGTTTGCATCTATAGCTATAAACTTCTCATCTAACTCAATGTTTAAAGTACCTTGTGCAATATTGTCAAAACCATATAAACTGTTGATATCAAAGATAAAGTGACCTTTATTCTTTAACACATGAAAACAATTTTTTAGAAAATCTTTTATCATATTTTTAGGAATATAATTAATCACATCAAATGTAGCAGTCGCACACTCAAATGTTTCTTTTACATCTTTTACATCAATACACTTTGCATTTGTACCTTTAGAAACTGCTATTTCAATTTGTTTAGCACTTAAATCAACTCCAAATGTTTTGATACCATTAAGATCCATAATGTGGCAAAATTCACCTTGCCCACATCCTATATCAATAAGAGTTTTAGGATCTTTTGATAAAACAGTATGTCCTATAGTTTTATAAAGATGATGTACTTCATCTTCAAAATCAAGATACTCTTCTATTTGTGCGTATAAATCAAGTGCTTGCAAGCTGTTCTCTTAAATCTAAGATTTGTGTTTTTTTATTGTAATACGAGTTTTTGTTAGAGATTAGGTATACACTTGATTCCATAATAGTATCTCCAACTTCTAAACCATTTTGCTTCATTGTTTCACCTGTTTCAACAATATCAACAATACAATCAGAAAGCCCAACTAAAGGTGCTAACTCTATAGAACCATAAAGTTTAACGATATTTACGGCCATAGCTTTACTTTCAAAAAATCGTTTTGCTATTGTTGTATGTTTTGTAGCAACAGTTATTTCAGATTTTGACCAGTCTATCTTATCACCTGCACGAAGTCCTATAGCAACTTTACATTGACCTATTTTTAAATCTAATAATTTAATCAGATCATATTCTTTCTCTTCTAAAACATCTAGTCCAACTACACCCAAATCAGCAGCACCATGCATAACGTATGTCGGTACATCTTGGTTTCTTACATTTAAAAATGTAAAACCTGCTTTTTTTAGTATGAGTTTTCTATCTTCAAATACAAATTTTTCATTAAATACTTTTTCAAATTTTTCTAATGTTTGCTCTGCTATTCTACCTTTTGGTAGTGCTATTGTTAACATTTACTTTCCCTTTTTCTTTTTATTTGTTTCTTGTATGATTTTTTTCATACTGCTAAATATCATATTTTTTTTATACTTTACTGGAATATCAACAAAATAGTCTTTTAATAGATCTTTATCCCCTCCAGTAAAATAGACTTTAGTCTTGTACTTTTCATATTCTCTTACGATAGGTAAAGTAATGGCACTAAATATTGCATAATTAATAGCATCATTTGTTGTTAATGGAATTTTATCTAAATTTGTATTTTTTTCAAAGTCGAATGATAACTTTTTAGAGATATTTGGATAAATTGATTTGTATGCTTCTATTCCTGGAATAATAAAGCCACCTTTATGTTTTCCATTTTTCATAATATCAACTGTGATTGCACTTCCTAAGTCAACAATAATACCATCATTTATATAATTACAAACAACTTGCCTATCTATTCCCATCCCTTGATATGCCGTATCAAAAGAGATCATATTTTTTAAATTGATAGCGTTTGGATACTTTTTTAAAAAAACTTTTGTTGCTTTTTTATTTACACTTATAAAATAAATTATTTCTTTAGAATAGTTAGGTAAATCTTTCAACGATTTTTCTGTAGGTATTTTAAATGTTTTTTTATTAACTTTAAAATGGTACGTTGTATTACCTATATCACACAATATCATATTTTTTATTTCTCCAAATATTTAAATTAAGTGTATTATAGTTAAAATACAATTATATTTACAATATTTTACGAAGGTTTTACTTGAATATAGCAATTTTTGGCGGTAGTTTTGACCCTGTGCATATAGGGCATGAAAAGATAATAAATGAACTATCAAGAATTAAGTATATAAATAAATTAATCGTTGTTCCTACCTATCTTAATCCTTTTAAAAAAAAATATCATCTTCATCCTACTGATAGATTTGAGATACTAAAACATATGTATGATATAAATCAGGAGATAATCATCTCAGACTTCGAGATAAGTAGAGAAGAATCAACACCTTCTATTATTACTGTTGAGCATTATAAAAAAATATATAAACCAAAAAAAATATTTTTAGTTATCGGTTCTGATAACCTAAAAAACCTTCATTTATGGAATGATTTTGATAAACTTAATGAACTTGTTGAGTTTATAGTTATCAACAGAGATGGTTATGAAGTAAAAAATGATATAATACAATTTAAAACAATAAATATGAATATAAATATAAGCTCATCCTCTTTAAGAGATAAATTAGATATAAAATATATTCCGAAAAAAATACAAAAAAAGGTAACCGATATATGGAACAAAGAATTAAAAAAATTGTAGATGTACTTGATTCAAAAAAAGCTGAAGAGATTGAAGTATTTGATCTTACAGATAAAGGATATATTACAAATCATGTAATTATTGCAACTGCATTAAACAATAAACACTCTATTGCACTGTTAAGTCATTTAAAAGATGAATTAAAACCAGCAGGGGAAGAGTTCGTTAGAACTGAAGAAGATGGAGACTGGACAATTGTTGATTTAGGTGATATTTTAATTCATATCATGACTCAATCACATAGAGATATTTATTCATTAGAACAATTTCTTTCTACATTTCCATTAGATAAATAAAAGAGAACCTCTAATATTTACATAAAATAACTTAAGAGGATCCCTTCTTCTTTAAGTTTTAATCTACACAAATACATGCTACCACCTCTTTTTTTTGTAATATTAACAGAGTTGTGCATAGTATAAGGTGTAGAGATATTTACACTACCACCCTCTTTTATAATAGTTAATTCTTTTAAAATATTTCCCAAAGTAATATTTAATGTTTCTGCAACATTTTCACTTGACAACTCTTCTATATCCTCATCAGAGATATCTCCATAAACAAAGTTTTTTACCATCTCTATTGATAGTTCTTTAGAAACACTCATTCCTACAGTACCTATCATATCATTACTCAAAGATATTAGTGTTGTGATATCTAGATAATTGATTTTATTCACATCAAGGATTTCATATCCATCCTCAATAGGCAAACTAAGATCTGTTTTAAAATATGTAATTGTTCGCTCAGCCAATTTTACTAAGATTTCATTATTATGCATAGATAACTTCCTATAATAGTCTAAAGATAAAATAATTTTGTTTATTTTATCCCATCATACTACCATTTAATTTATTTAATTCTAATAATATAAAAAAGAGAAAACACTATCGAATAAAATGAGATAACAATTTATATCCGCTTCCTGCAGCTATAATTGTTCCAAAAAGATTAAGAGAAATATTAAGAATTCCATACCAAAAATTACTATTTAGAAGCATATAACTTTCAATTGCAAAAGTGGAGTATGTTGTTAATGCACCTAAAAAACCTGTAACTAAAAATAATTTAATATATGTGTTTGGCGTATAAGTAACAAATAATGCAATAAGTAATCCAATAATAAAACTACCGATAATATTAACTGTTAATGTAGCAAGGGGAACTTCATGAGGAAAGTGTTTAACCATCTCAACTCCTACATAAAACCGAAGTATGGCACCTAAAAAGCCACCAAAACCTACGGCTATTGCCGAAGAAAGATTAAATGTCATCTGAAAATTCTTGTTCCAATCTTATTTTCATCGTCTCTTCCATATCTTTATACCACGTTGTTTTTTTCTCTGCTTTAACTGTAGGAAGATAGATAACTTTCACTACACCGCTTTCTTGTGTAAGATTTTGTGAATCAAGAATCTTTCGTGTACCAATTACTACAACAGGTTGAACATCTAAATCATACTTTTCAGCAATCATCTTAGCCCCTGCTTTAAACTTTAATAGTTTTTTCCCTTTAGATCTTGTACCTTCAGGGAAAATTGCAATAGGTCTTCCTTTTGAAAGTTGTTCTTTACAATCTTTTAAAAGTTTTATTAAACTTTTTTTACTTTCACGTTCAACCAAAATCATATCTGGAGCTTTTACAATACGACCAAACCATGGTATGTTCGAAATTTCTACTTTAGCAATCCATGCTAAATCTTTTGAGTGTAAATACTCAAATAACATTATGTCAAGTACAGACTGATGATTCATAACTTGCATTTGAGCATTTGGATCTTCTACTCCTTCAATTTGTAACTCCATACCAAGGAGTTTCATCTGCATTGTAGCCCACTTTTGTCTATAATACTTCGTATTACTTCTAAATATATACATCAATACAATCAGTACCGATGTTGTAAGTGCAATTTGTATAATTGTAAAAATTGCTCTTATTTTACTAAATGTCATTTTTCTTTATCCATCCTATGCTTTGATTATTAAAAAGTACTTTTATAAATTTTTCGTTTTCATTTACTATTTCAACTATTTGTTTTGATTCTAACGATTTAAAAATCGTAGAACTATTTGTCGGTAATATATATACTTTGATATTTTCTTTCAACAAAATCTTTTTATTTGGAATAAATAAATATGCAAGTATAGCAATCAAAATAGTTATAAAAACAAGATATATATTTTTTCTTTTAAATGCATATAACAAAACAAATAAAGTTAATAATACTCCACTTAGCACCTGTTTATATACTAAAATACTACTGTTATATGGATTTAGTTCTGTTTGTGTACTTACAAGTTCTTCATCTAAAATTATTGGAATAGTCATCATTACAAAATCTTTTGCATCTGTGTTGTAGTATGTAAATTTTATCTGTTTTGTATGACTAGGAATCATCACATAATAGTATAGGTTTTGTTCAGGATACATATCACTTAGACTATTTATTCCTTGATCTTCTCCATAAGAATTTAATATAAAGTCTTCAAGGTTTCCATTTTGTGCTTTGAGATTTATCGTAGTGTGTAATATATTATTTGTGTATTGTTTTGTTTTTACTGTAAATATTTCTAAATTTTTTGCAATAATTTTTGAAAATAGTTTTTGATTTACAGCAATTTTTTCATATTTTATATCAGGAGAATCTATTGAAATAAAATCAATAATCTCTTCATCTTTTGATAAAGCAAGAGTGATTTTAGGTAAAACAAAGTCATCTTGAAAGACTTTGTAACTTACTGTTGTAATGTATTCACTTGATTTGTTTTTTACCCAAATTATATCTTTAGTTAATATCTCTATATTATCTTCTTGAGTAAATGTTGTTACGATTTTATCATATAAATCTATATCTTTTAATATCAAAGCTTTAAGTTCAATATCAAATTTTTGACCAGTAAATACTCTTTGGGGGTAAGAGTTATATTCGAGATACAACTCTTTTGATTCTATCTCTTCATTTGAAAAAACAGTTGTAGTAAATGTAAAAAAAAGTAAAAGTATACTAAAAAAATATTTCATCATACCCTACTTTTCTTATTTATTTTAAAAGACCTTGAAGCATTTTTACTCCGTCATCACAACCTAAAAGCATCTCCATAGCACGTTCAGGGTGAGGCATTAGACCAAATACATTTTTTTCTTTATTACAAACACCAGCAATTTGTTCAACACTACCATTTAAAACTTGGTTTTCACCTTGTTCATTACAGTACTGTAGTAAAACTTGTCCATTTTTTTGTAAATCTTCTAATCCATCATTATCAATAAAGTAATTACCATCATGATGTGCAACAGGAATATTTACAACTTCACCAACATTTAACTCTTGTAAAAATGAATTTTCATTATTTACAACTTTTAAATGATGATGTTTTGAGATAAAGTGTAAGTTATCATTTCTTTTTAAAGCACCTGGTAAAAGTCCAGTTTCTGTTAAAATTTGAAAACCATTACAAATACCTAGAACTTTTCCACCATTAGCAGCATAAGTTTTAACAGCATCCATAATTGGTGCAAATTTAGCCAAAGCTCCACTTCTTAAATAATCACCATATGAAAATCCACCTGGAGCTACAACTAGTGTTGTACCTTCTGGCAATACTGTTTCTTCATGCCAAACAATAACTACTTCTGCGCCTAATTTCTCAAATGCATATTTTGTATCATACTCACAGTTAGTCCCTGGAAATTGTAATACTGAAACTTTCATAGTTTTATGCTTCTATAGAGATATCGTAATCTTCGATTACTGTATTTGCTAAAAGTTGTTCACACATTTTAGTAGCTTCATCTCTAGCTGTAGCTTCATCATTACAGTTTAATTCCATGATTATTTGTTTTCCGATTCTTACATCTTTTACAATTTCTTTAAATCCTACTGTATCAAGTGTATGATGAGCTGCTTTACCTGCTGAATCTAAAACACCTTTTTTAAGTCCTATGTTGATTATTGCTTTCATTTCTTACCTTCTATGTAAATTCTATTTTGCGATTATATCTAAACTTGCCTTATAACAATTTAGGCAAGTTTTCAAGTTATTATTTGATAAAAACTATTTACTTAAACTCTTAAGAATAGTGCTATATCCATTTAAAATTGTGTTTTTAATAGTATCAGGTACTTCAACTTCTAGTTTTTCACCAGCAGTTAAAGCTTTCCCTTTTTCTTTCCAATCATTTTCTTTACCAAAATCTCTTAAGATTTGTTTATCCATTGAGATGAATTCACCATTGTCAAAATTTTCTTTTGCTATAAATCTTGAACTTTCTGGAGTTAATACTTCATCTCCAAGTACCCATTGACCATCGGCATCAACAAATGCTTCAAATTTTGTATCAACGATTACGATTCCGTTATCTTCAGCAAACTGAGTAAAGTCTTTAAATAGGTTCTCTAAACTAGAAATAATTTCAGGGAATACTTCTCGTACCTTTGCAGTGTTTAAAGGAATATCTTTGATTCCTTTTGTTGTAGGTGTAAAAATTGGTGTTTCAAATTTATGCCATTGTTTTAAGTCTGAAGATAATTCTAATCCATATGGATCGTTACCATTTTGGCATGCTTCGTATAATGAACCTGTTAAATAGTTTCTAAAGATAAACTCGAACTGTACAACTTCACCATCAATTTCAGCTTCTAGAGGTTTACATAACTCCATCATTTGACATCTTGGTGCAACTTCTAAAGAACTATCTACATTTTCTTCTAAAATTGCAGTTCTGATTCCTGTTTCTCTTGCAAATGCAGCACCATTATTAGAAATTGCAGTTTGAGATACACCTTTACCTTCGATTTCAAGATTTAATGGAATATCAAATACAGAACATCTATCACTTCTTACTAATAATACTTTTGCATCTTTTCCTGGGCATGTATAAAGGTCTGCATTTTTACCAATATAAAATAAGTTGTATCCTAACTCTTCTAATTCAGCAATACCTTTTTGCTCTGTTGTTTTTTTTGATAGTGGCCAAAGTCCTAGTTCTATAATATCTTTTATGTTCATTTATTATTCCTTTTTATTTATTCATTATGATGAGTGATTTTAAAATATCGATACCATTTTTTAGTTGATTGTCTAACAGTATCATCTCTTGTGTTATAATCTTTTTATCTTCTTTTTTTATCTCTTTTTTCTTTTCATCTTTTTTTGTTTTTTTGTCAGTTACTTTTTCTAACTCACCCTCAAGGTGTTTTCTCATATTTGATTCTTTTAGTTTAAAACCAGATTCTTCTTGAGTCAGTACTTTTCCTGGATATACTTTGATATCAGGAACTATACCTTTAGCTTGAATAGTTCTACCACTAGGTAAATAGTATTTTGCGATTGTTAATTTAATCGCTTCACTACCATCTTCATTGATTGGGATAATTCTTTGAACAGAACCTTTTCCAAAAGTCTCTTCACCTACAATAATGGCTCGCTTTAAATCTTGAAGTCCACCAGATACAATCTCACTCGCACTTGCACTTCCTCCATTTACTAAAACTACAATAGGAACATCAGTCACAGTTGTACGCGATGTTGCTGTAAACTCTTCATTTTCTCTTTTATCTTTTCCTCTTTGAGAAACAATTACACCATCATCTACAAAAAGATCTACAGTATCAATAGCTTGTCCTAGTTGTCCACCAGGATTATTTCGTAAATCTAAAATAATAGCTTTTGTTGTTTTTTCATATTTTTCAATATTTTCTTTTAATTGTGAAGCTACTTTCATATCCATAAAAGATGAAACTCTTAAATATAAGATATCTTCATTGATAGTTTTTGCATATACTGATTGAATTTTTATAATATCTCTAATGATATCTATTTTGATTGGTTTTGGTTCACTTTTTCTTACAACTGTTATTGATATTGGAGTTCCTTTAAGACCTCTCATGATACCAACAGCATCTGATAAACTCATATTTAAAGTTGATTTATCATCAATTTTTAAAATAATATCACCTGATTTTACACCAGCTTTAAAAGCAGGAGTATCATCAATAGGTGAGATAATAGTTAAAGCGCCATCTCTTTGCCCTATAACTATACCTAATCCACCAAATTCACCTTTTGTTTCAACCTTCATCTCTTTGTATGATTCTTTATTTAACATAGATGAATGTGCATCTAATTCATGTAATAATCCAGAAATAGTTTTATCAACAATCTTATCAAGTTTTATATCATCAACATAAAGTAACTCTACAGCTGCAATAACTTTTTGGAGTTTTGTATATGATTCAAGTCTTGTAGGTTCTGGTTCTTCAGCCTTTTTTTCTTTTGCATCTTCTGCAAAAAGTACTGTTGTAAGTAGCATAGATAAAGAAAATAATAGAATTTTTTTCATGTAAGTGTACCTTTTACTTTTTTATAGGATTATATCTAATTAATGATATAATAAGACTTTAGCTAATTTAAATTTATAGGATTAATCTTCATGGAAAAAGAACTCGAAAGTATGCAAAAATTTTATGATATCATCATAGAATTTTTTGTTAATTATAGTTTTCAACTTATAGGTGCGGTAATAATTCTTTTTATCGGATTTTATGTTGCAAGAAAAGTTTCTAATTTTATAGAAAAGCTCTGCTTAAAAAAGAACCTTGATGTAACCCTTACTAACTTCATCTCTATGACATTACGTATTATTATCATAGCTGGTGTTACTATTATCTCATTAGGGAAATTGGGTATTGCAATCACTCCATTTGTCGCAGCTATTGGTGCTATGTCTTTAGGTGCAGGATTAGCTCTTCAAGGATTATTATCTAACTTTGGAGCAGGAATATCTATTATTGCTACTCGTCCTTTTGTAATAGGAAATACTATCACTATTCAAGGATTCACTGGTATTGTAAAAAATATCAAGCTAGCCTATACGGTACTTGAAACAGAAGACAAAGAAGAGATTACTATTCCCAATAAACATATTGTTGGAGAGCCACTTATAAACTCTTTTGATTATACAGTAGTTGAGATGATGGTTGGAGTTGAATATAGCAGTGATCCAAAACATGCCATTGATGTAATATCAAAAGTTTTAGATGAAACATTTGGCATTTCAAAAGAGGCAAAAGCACAAGTAGGTATCAAAGAATTTGCAGATGCTTCTATAAATATAGAGTTACGTTACTGGGCGCTGACACAACAATATAATGAGATACAATATAAAGTAAATCTTGAGATATTTGAAGCACTTCAGATCAATAAGATAAATATTCCATTTCCTACATACAATATCATCAAGTCATCATAAAAAAGGAGTTTCAGATCAAAAATATTCGTAAATCTATTTATACTAAAATCATCATGGTTGTACTATTTTTATATAGTATCTTAGGATTTGTTCTTATCCCATATTTGGTTCAAAGCAATTTTACTAAAATTATGAAACAAAATTTAAATACATCTGCTTATCTAAGTCGTGTATATTTTAACCCTTTTACTTTTGAAGTAGAATTAAATAACTTACTTATTTTAGATGATAAAAATAAAAATCTACTCTATTTTAAATCATTCAATACAAATCTTGAATTCACAAAAGTATTTACTGGGGAAATAAAACTAAAACATATCATGATAGATTCACTAAAAACATCTGTGTCTATTTATGAAAATAAAAAGCTCAACTTTTCGCATATACTAGAGCATCTAAATAGTAAAACTAAATCAAAAAAAGATGATTCAGTAAAAGAAAAAAATAAACAAATGATTTTTTCTTTAGATAAATTTCTTTTGTCAAATGCAAGAATAGTTTTTGAAGACCAGAGTAAATCAAAAAATTTCTTACTCGAAACAAAACCATTTTATTTTGAAATCAATAATTTTTCAACAAAAAAAGACACTTTAGCAAATATAAAAACAAACATTGAGATGATAGATACACTAAAATTATCTCTTAACTCAACGTTACAACTAGCACCTATAAAACTCAACGGAAAAATTAATTTTGATACTATACAGTTACCAAAAATATATTCATATTTACAAGATGATTTAAAATTTAAATTTGCAGGTCAAATTTCAAAGTTATCAACAAAATTTCTACTCAAACAAAATAATGATATAACTTTTGTTGATTTAAATAATACGGTACTTGATATTTCAAAAATAAACTATCAAGATAAACTTGTAGATTTAACTGTAAATGATTTAAATCACACTATTAATTCTATTAAAATAATTAAAAACAAAACTCTAAAATATGATATAAGTGATATTAATTTATCTATAAAAGAAACAGATTTTATCGATTTAAAAAAAGACAAAAACAAACACTTCGTAGTTAAAAACACATCGATAACTATCGATAAATTTATGAGTGATTTTAATAACTCATCATTAATCACTTTATCACTTTATACACCTCAAAGTGGTTTTTTAAATACAAGTACAAAAGTTGCATTAAAGCCTTTAAATATTGAATCTGTAGTTAATTTAAAAGATTTTACAGTTATACCATATAGTGAGTATATCAAGGACTTTATTAATATTGATATCAAAAGCACTACTATCAATACTCAAGCAAATATCAAACTAACTTCATCGCTACAAAATGTTACAGTAAATACTATATTATCGGATATTGATATTTTTCATAGTCTAAAAAAACAAAGACTATTAAAAATCAATACCTTAGATATGAAAAATATAAAATATACAAATAATAATCTTTATATAGAAAATATTCTATTAGATGATTTTACAACAAATGTTAAAATTGACAAGAATAAAAATACAAATATTGATAATATTACAAAGAAAAAAAATGACAAGAAAAAAGAGGTACATTCTAAGAAATCTAATTTTCAGTACTATATAAAAGAGATAAAATTATCAAATGGGAAAGCAGGTTTTTCCGATCACTCCCTGCCACTAAATTTTGATACTAATATCCATAATTTAAATGCAAAAATAAATGATTTATCTTCACAAAATAAAAAGACTGATATCAAAATGACAGGTGTCGTAGAAAAGTATGGTTTAGCAAATATAGAAGCAAACACATTATTAACAAATTTTAAAAATGACACTGATGTAAGTATTGATTTTCAAAATCTTGATGTTCGTTCCTTTTCACCTTATTCAGGTAAATTTATAGGACAAAAGATTTCTGATGGAAGATTATGGCTTAATCTTAATTATCATATTAATAATTCTCAATTACAGAGTACAAATAATATTAAAATCAAAAATTTAACCTTAGGAGAAGATGTAAATAGTAGTGAAGCATTAAGTCTACCTGTTGGTTTGGCGATTGCGCTTTTAGAAGATAGCGAAGGACTTATAGATCTCGATGTACCAGTTAAGGGCGATATGAGCCAACCGCAGTTTGAATTAAGCGGTGTAATTTGGAAAACAATAGGTAATATTATCACAAATATTGCGACAGCACCATTTAGATTTTTGGGTTCACTGCTAGGTATAGATTCTGATGAATTGGGTACGGTAGATTTTAATTTTGCTCAGGCACTTATCCTTCCACCACAAAAAGAAAAACTAGATAAACTTTTTGAAGTTTTGCAGAAAAAAAAGAATTTGATTATTGTATTACAACCAAGTTATAATAAAGTCAATGATACAAAGTACTTACAAGAAAAGAGATTTATTCAACTTATTACGTCAAAGAACAAAGATCAAATGATAAGAAAAATATATATTCAAAAGTTTGGACAAAAAGAATTTGACAAGGCAGCTGTGATATACAAAAAAGAAAAATTTTTATCTTTTTTATCAAAAAAAATAAAAGAAACAATAATAATCTCTCAAGATGACTTAGAAAGATTAGCTGCACTAAGAGTAAAAAATATTAAAACATATTTTCTATCTCATAAGTTAACATTAGATAGAATCCAAATCAAAAATAATGTCTTTGAAAATAAAGACAACAACACTAAAGAGTTATCTCTGAAGTTAGAATTAAATACAAAAGATTAAAAATGAAATTTAAATTAGACGCAACAAGTGGTGGTGCACGAGCCACAACTTTAACAATGAGCCATGGGGAAGTACAAACACCTGTATTTATGCCAGTAGGTACACAAGCAAGTGTAAAAGCACTTGACCATAACGATATGCTTAATTTAGGAGCAAAAATCATTTTAGGAAATACATATCACATGTATTTACGACCAGGCAGTCCTACTATAAAAAAAATGGGTGGGTTACATGGTTTTTCAAAATTCCCAAACAACTTTTTAACGGATAGTGGTGGATTTCAAGCATTTAGTTTACGAAAACTTGATGGTAAAAATGGTAAACCAGATCCAAATGGTATAACCTTTAAATCTCATATAGATGGAAGTTTACACCACTTTACACCTAAAAGTGTACTTGATGCACAATATGATTTTAATAGTGATATTATGATGATTCTTGATGATTTAGTTGCTTTACCAAATACAAAAGAACGAATCAATCTAAGTATTGAAAGAACAACACAATGGGCAAAAGAAGCTATAGAGTACCATATGTCTCAAAAAGAGAAAGGGATAGGAGTAGGGCAAAATATATTTGCTATTATTCAAGGTGGTACAGATAAAGAGTTTAGAAAAAAATCAGCTACTGAACTGTGTGCATTAACTGATTATGATGGTTTTGCTATTGGTGGTTTAAGTGTTGGTGAACTAAATAACGAGATGTACGATACTGTTGAGTGGACTACTCAATTTATGCCAAAAGATAAACCTAGATACCTTATGGGTGTAGGGACTCCTGAAGATTTAATCGAAAATATTGATAGAGGTGTTGATATGTTTGACTGTGTTATGCCTACAAGAAATGCTAGAAATGGTACATTATTTACAACATTTGGAAGAGTAAATATCAGAGGTGCAAAATTTAAAGAAGATCCTAAACCTATTGATGAAGCGTGTGAGTGTTATACATGCCAAAACTATTCAAGAGCCTATTTAAATCATCTTTATAGAAGTGGAGAGATGACATACTTTAGACTAGCTTCTTTACATAACTTACACTACTACCTAAACTTAATGAGAGAAGCTAGAGAAGCTATCTTAAACGACAATTGGGTACAATTCAAAAATGATTTTTATAAGAAAAGAGAGAAATAATGACAATAGATAATACAACAATTGATAAATTAGCAAAATTATCATCTTTAACAATTGAAGAAGATAGAAAAGAAAGTTTAGGAAAAGAACTAGAAGATATCGTAACTTTTGTAGAAAATTTAAATGAAATTGATGTAAGTCATGTAGATGCAACATTTACTACAATTGAAGGCGGACAACCATTAAGGGATGACAAATCGTTTAAAGAAGATGGTTTATCTGATAGAATCATGTCAAATGCCCCTAAAAGTGCTGACAATCATTTTGTTGTTCCTACGATTATAGAGTAGTAGAAAATCTTATGATAAATATATACGGAATCAAAACATGCTCAACAGTTCGAAAAGCTATTAAGTTTTGTAAGGACAATAATTTAGAACATACTTTTGTAGATTTTAGAGCAGAGCCTTTATCAGAAGAAAAAGTAAAATATTTTGCATCAAAAGTTGATATAAATTTATTGTTTAACAATAGAGGAACAAAATACAAAGATTTAGGTTTAAAAGAGTTAAATTTAGATGAAAATGGAAAACTCGAATGGCTATGTAAAGAAAATATGCTTTTAAAAAGACCAGTTGTTGAGTACCAAAAAGACGGCAAAGAAAAAGTTCTAATATCTTTTAAACAAGAGATTTATGAAGAAGAGTTATTAAACAAGTAATAACAATTTAAAATGTTTTTACTTATTTAAAATTCGTTATAAAAGGATGATATTTATCATCCTCCTCTCATAACTTTTCCATAGTTATTTGTAGCTTTTGAAGCTCCACCCATGTTTCCAGTTGCAATCATACCTACGATTACGACTACGATTGCTATACCTATCCATTTTACCATGTTACATTACCTCCTTTGCATTTATTCCAAGAACTTTAAGACCTGTTCTAATCGATAAAGCAACCATACTTAAAACCTTTAAATACTGGTTTTGTTCATCGAGTCCTACAATTCTATGTTCATTATAGAATTTATGTGTCATGGCACTTAAACCATGTAAATAGTCTGTAATTTTTTGCATATCTCTTTTATCAAAAGCTTCATTTAAAACAGTACTTAAAAGTAATGCTTCATATACTAAATCTTTTGCATCTTGATTGATAGATTCAATAGAAGAATCTTTCACATCTTCAACTGTAACTTCAGCTTTTTTAAATAACTGATTTATTCTAGCATGTGCATAATTAATGTAAAATACTGGATTGGAACTATCATTATTTTTTAATAAATCAATATCAAACTCTAAGTGTGTATCACTCTTTTTCGTTAAAAATACAAATCGTAAAGAATCAGCACCAATCTCTTCAACAATATCACTCATCAAGATAACAGTTCCAGCTCTTTTACTCATTTTATATGGTTGACCACCTTGAAGTAAAGCTACCATTTGAGAAAGTAAAATTTCTAATTTAGAAGAATCATTTCCTAAAAATTCGATTGCTGCTTTTACTCTTTTAATATATCCATGGTGATCAGCACCCCAGATATTGATGTATCTATCAAAGTTTCTATCATATTTATTTTTATGATAAATAATATCACCAGCTAAATATGTAGGTATACCATTTTCTCTTACTACAACTCTATCAGAATCATCTCCATGATCAGTTGAACGGATAAAATCTTTACCATCTTTATTATACATACTAGCTGTTGATTCTAGAACAGATTTTGTTGATTCCCAATTTACATATAAAGATTTTTCACTTACATAGCTGTCAAATGAAACACCTAAGTCAAGCATATCTTTTTTGATAATTTTAAGAACTTCATCTTTTGCAAAAAGAGCAAGCTCTTCCTCTTTTGAAGTATCATTAAAAACTTCTTTTCCATATAAATCAATACATTTTTGGGCGATATCGATTAGATAATCACCTCTATAAAATTGTTCAGGATATTCAACTTCTTCTTTTAAAATATATTCTTTTGCTGCTAAATTTAAAGAAGTGGCTAAAAGTTGCATCTGTGCACCAGCATCATTAACATAATACTCACTAGTTACATCATATCCTAAGTATTTACCAACTTTTAATAATGCATCACCAAAAACAGCTCCTCTAGCATGTCCGATATGCAAAGGTCCTGTAGGGTTTGCACTTACAAACTCTAAAAGTATTTTTTCGTTTTTAGTTTCACCTTTGGCAAACTCTTCTTGTAAAGATAATGCTTCATCAATTTTAGATGTCAAAAAATCATTAGATAATTTAAAGTTCACAAATCCCTTCACAGCTGTAACACTTTCAAAGATTTCACTATTTTCAAATTTACTAGCTAAATCTTCTGCTATCATCATTGGGTTTTTTCTTAACTCTTTAGCAAGTGAAAATGCCACTGGCGTAGCAAAATGACCCAATGAAATATCCTTGGGTTTTTCAAGAACAACAACTCTATCTAATACTTCTTCTATATATTTTTTAACTGTATTTTGCACTAAAATTACTCTTTATTCTTATACTTTTGTTGTTGTGTCAGTAGTAGTACTTTTTGTTTCTTCTACTTTCTCATCTTCAATTTTTTTATCATTTGTAGCCATTGTTGTTGGTTCATCTTCTTTTAATGCACCTTTAAAATCTTTGATACCTTTACCAAGACCTTTTGCCAATTCAGGGATTTTTTTTCCTCCAAATAATAATACTACAACTGCAACGATAATAAATAGTTCTATTCCACTAGGCATACCCATATTAAGTTCCTTTTAAATAATTTAAATTCATTATACTAAATCAACTCTTAAACATTGATATTATAAAATACCTTAATTATAAACAAAAACTATCATTAGGAATATATATGAAATTTACAGCACCATTAAAATCAAACAGTATAAAAATCATGCTTTTAGGTTCAGGAGAACTAGGAAAAGAGGTTGTTATCGAAGCACAAAGATTAGGTGTTGAAACAATTGCAGTAGATAGTTATGCAAATGCACCAGCACATCTTGTAGCAAATAAGTCATATGTAATAAATATGAAAAACGAAGCTGAAGTTTTAGATATTATACGAAAAGAAAAACCAGATTTTATTTTACCAGAAGTTGAAGCTATCTCTATTTCTGCATTATTTAAAGCAGAAGAGGAAGGTTTTCATGTAATTCCAAATGCAGAAGCTGTAAATAAAACAATGAATAGAAAAAATATTCGAGTATTTGCATGTGAAGAGTTAGAACTTCCTGCATCAAAATACGAATTTGTTACAACATTGGATGGATTAGAAAATGCAGCAGAAAAAATAGGTTTTCCATGTGTGATTAAACCAGTGATGTCAAGTTCTGGTCATGGTCAAACTGTTGCAAAATCTGCTTCAGATATACAAAATTCTTGGGAAGTTGCAAAAGAAGCTAGAGGAGATGCAAGTGAGCTAATAGTTGAAGAGTTTATCTCTTTTGATTATGAAATCACTTTATTAACTGTAAGAAATGAAACTGGTACAACATTTTGTGAACCAATAGGTCATATCCAACAAGATGGTGACTACATCTTCTCATGGCAACCAATGAATATGAGTGAAATAGCAAAACAAAAAGCGATTGATGTTGCACAAAAAATTACTGATGGGTTAGGTGGAAGAGGGTTATTTGGTGTTGAGTTATTTGTTAAAGGTGATGAAGTATTTTTCTCTGAAGTAAGTCCACGACCACATGATACAGGTATGGTAACTATGATAACTCAATCACAACCACAATTTGCACTACACATAAGAGCAGTATTAGGTTTACCTCTTGATTATATCAACTATGGGTGTGGTGCAAGTGCAGCTTATAAATCTACCACAGATACATTTACACCAGAACTAGATATCGATCCAAGTATATTTACTACGAATTCTTTTGTAAGAGTTTTTGGGAAACCACAAACACATGAAGGAAGAAGAATGGCAGTAGCACTTACATTTGATAAAGACAATAGTGAAAATGCTTTGGAAAATGCAAAAGAGATGATAAAAAAGATTAAAGAAAATTAAATATTTTCTTTAATCTTCCGGACATCTCTCACAAGACATATATCTTTCATCAACACTACACGCTACACATTTAGATAAAGAAGCAGTAAAAGTTCTTTTTTCCGTACATTTTCTATGATTTGATGCAATATAACTTACATTTTCTACTGAATCAAACGCTAAAGTATTTACCATTTCAGCAGTGATATTATGATTCCGTAACAGTGCACGTCGTATTAGCATATTTGGAGAGATTAAAAACATTTGCAATAAAATTGTTTCGGCAGTAGTCATGGCTAAGTCTAGTTTTTCATTTAAAGAGAGATCTTGCATATTCATTTGATAACCTTAATAATTATTTATAGAAATAAAACTTTGACATAAATTATCTTAAAAAATTCTTAACCATAAGGCTAAATTATAAAGAAAGGTGTTACCTTTCTTTATTTTTATTACATTTTTCTTCTCTTAGATTATCTAATGAGTTAAAAACAGTTTCAATATTATCTTCCACGCTACTAGTTACTGCAAAAATTTGACCATTATTATAACCACCAGCATAAAGCTCTGTAACATCTTGTGTCATGGTATGAACATTTTGATGTGCTCCCTTTAATGTTTCCCAATGTTTAGACTCTAAAAAGTCTTCATCCGTCACACCATCAATCCATTTACCTAATCTACAACTATGATGATCAACTACTTTAAAATGATGACCCTCATCACATTGTAAAAAGTTTGTATTTTTAAAGTTAATATGATCTGCTTTTAAGGAACCAAAATCAAACATCATATCCATATCACAGGCACTTTTTTTCGCTTTTTCTAAAAATGAAGTTCGTGTAATCGCAACTTCTAAATTTTTGGCTAATTGTTCATTTTCATTTGCCATAGTATTAATTGATCCTGCTACATTTGCATTTTCTTGTGTTACTTTATCTAGTTGATTTACAGTATCACTGATTTGTATCATCGATGTTTGTTGCTCTTTAGCAGAACGGGCAACATCATTAATAATAGTGATTGTAGAACTAATATTCTCATTAAGATGATTATATCCTTCTATCATATTACTTGATATCTCTTGCCCCTCTTTTGTTTTAACAGCTGCTTTTTCTACTAGTGCTTTTATCTCATTTGCGGCTTCAGCTGATCTTGATGCAAGATTTCTTACCTCTTGTGCAACAACAGCAAAACCTTTTCCAGCTTCTCCAGCGGTTGCAGCTTCAACAGCTGCATTTAAAGAAAGAATATTTGTTTGGAATGCAATTTGGTCAATAATAGTAATCGCATCATTGATTGCTGTTACTTGCTCAGTTATCTCTGACATCGCAGTTGATGTTTGTTTTGCTAAAACCTCTCCATCTGTTGATGACTTGGTTACATCTTTTGCAAGATTTGCCATATCATTTGCATTGTTACTACTTTGTTTAATACTTGCAAGTATCTCTTCTATTGCAGCCGACGCTTCTTCTAGTCCTGCAGCTTGTTTATTTGAAGAGTTACTTAAAGAACTTGATGATTCATTTAACTCTTTTGATGACTCTAGTAAACTTTTTGTTGTCATATCAACAATAGCAATAATACTAGAGATAGTCACACCAGTATTTTTAGCTCCACTCATAATAGAAGCGATCTCACCAGTAACCCCTGATATTGGATGTACTTCATAATCAAACTTTGCATTACTAAAGGCTACAAGAACTTTTGAAATAATATCAAGATTAGATCTCATACCATTTACTAAAGTATTTATCTCTTCTGCTAAATCCTGTACCCCTGATGAATATGCTGCTGCTTTAATATTTGTATTTAATAATCCAGCATTTGCACGTGTAATAACAGATTTTGCTTCATCAATAACAATTTTATCTTGTTTAATACCCTCTTCAATTGTTTCTAAATATTTGTTGAAACTATTTACTACATCCCCGACTTCATCATTATTTAAAATCTTGATTTTATTCGCGTTGTTATCACTCATAACATTATCAATAGAATTTTTTAACTGTTTGATTGGTGTTAAAACAATTTTTTTAACATTTATAATAGTTGCTACCAAGTTTAATAACGTTGCCATTACTAATATCACCATAGCAAGATAGATTAAATATTCTGTTTTATCTAAAGCTAAATGCACTTTTTCTTGTGAACGTGCAAGTATAGCAATACCAAGTTTTTTACCATTAAAATCTTTTACATCAACATATGTATAAAAATAATTATCACTCATAACGATTTTATTTTCTAAGATATCTTTAATTTTAATTGTTTTTAAATCATTAAAAAATCTATCACCTGTAAATTTTTGAGAAATTACATAATCATTTTGAAATATTTTATTTGATTTTGGAGCTACAATTTTATTTTTCATATCCATCAATAATAAAAAACCTTCATCAGATTTGTCAAAAACTTTTGCTACAGAATTAAGTCCTTGAATAAACTCCAATGACCCTAAATGCTTATTTTCTGCCATAATTGGAACAACAGAACGTAAACTCAATCCAGCTTTACCAATTTCAAAACCATTTACTGCTTGTTGTGTGCTATTTACTTGAACTACACTTTTTCGAAAAGAACTTAAATCATCTCCATATTTATTCACCTTCCAGTTTCTTAAATATGATTTGTTATTATTTGTGTGAATATGCACTTTTACATTTTTAAATGCTGTACCATTTTTTAGTGTTGTATTAATATTTTTTAAACTTGCTATTGCAAGTTCACGTTCATTTGTGGATAATGATTTTTTTATCTGACCATCATTTGCAATTGAAAAAGCGTTTGTAATACCAATATTTTTTTTAGAATTCATATATTCGTTATAACGTGAAACCAACTCTATTTGTGTATTTTGATATACCTCTTCATCAATAGTTGACTTGTATGTATTAAGTGTAAAATATCCTATTAAGATAATCACCACTGATACTAAAATCGAAATATTTACAAATTTTTTGGAAATTGTTTTTCTTTTCATAACATCCCTTTAACCTAACTAATTTAGTAGGGATTATATCGAAGTTTATATAATATAATTGTTTATTAAAGAGGAAATATGATAATTTATATACTTATTTCTTTGACTTCCTATATACTTATAAAAAGTAATATTATTGATACTCAATATCGCTTCAAAATCTTCTTTTTTGTTGATTTTTTCTAACTCTAAATGCGTATCTATATATTTATCTTGATAGTTCTGAAGTGTGTCATATTTATAAGAAGGACTTAACTCTCCATTATGTACCATATTTCCTCTTGCACTTATTTGAACAGCAGGACAACTATCGTCTATATAAACATTATTATCTATACTTGGACTCAAAGGATACACTCTACAAATGGAAGGACGTTCGTTATAAATAGTACATTGATGATTTTTAACATAAGGGCAGAAACTTTTACCATCAGAAAATAATACGACAGCTTTTAAATAGCCAATATCTCCGAAGGTAAATAAAATAGGAAAGTTTTTAGATACAAGTTCAAAATCCTCTAAAATTAATTGAGAAAATACAGTTCCTTCTCTTCCATCACAACATTTTGAAGGACAACCTTCACATGAACTAAAAGAGAAAGATTTATTACTAGTATCTAAAAAAGTTTTCAATTATAATTATTTTTTAAATACTCTTTTAAAAATAGCATTTACATTTTTAGTATAATACGCATAATTAAAACACTCTCTAATCTTTTTCTCAGATAATTTTGATCGTAATTCTTTATCTGAAAGTAAGTGACCTAAATATAAAGATTCACCTTTTTTATTTGTTGTAGGTTTACCTTGTTTGATTTCATCCCAAACTTTCATTGCATTTCTTTGAACAATTCTGTATGCATCTTCTCTACTTACACCTTGTAAAGGAAGCTCTAATAATACTCTTTGAGAAAATACTAATCCACCAGTAAGGTTAAGATTTTTCATCATATTTTCTGGCATTACTGTTAAGTTTGCAATTACATTATTCATTCTGTGAAGCATAAAATCTGTTGTAATAAATGCATCTGGTAACCAGAATCTTTCACTTGAAGAGTGAGAAATATCTCTTTCATGCCATAAGGCTACGTTTTCCATTGCAGGTGCTGCATGAGCTCTAATTGAACGTGCTAGTCCAGTAATATTTTCTGTTAAAATTGGATTTCTTTTATGAGGCATAGCAGAAGACCCTTTTTGACCTTTTGCAAAAAATTCTTCTGCTTCATAAACTTCTGTTCTTTGTAAATGTCTCACCTGAACAGCAAATTTTTCAATTGTAGAAGCCATACAAGCTAACGCAGTTGCAAGTCTTGCATATCTATCTCTATGAACTACTTGATTTGAACAAGGCTCAGGTTTAAGTCCAAGCTCTTTCATAGCATATTCTTCAAGTTCTAAAGGAGCATGAGCAAAGTTACCCATAGCACCAGAGATTTGACCAACAGAGATAACTTTTTGTGTTTCTTTTAAGTTTTTAAGGTGTCTTTTCATCTCATCATACCAAACAGCAAGAGTAAGACCAAAAGTGATAGGCTCACCATGAATACCATGTGATCTTCCTACCATAAGAGTCATTTTATGTTCTTTTGCTCTTCTTTTGATAGATTTCATAAGCATTTTTACATCTTTAATAATAATTTTTAAAGAATCTCTCATTTGAATAGCAACACCAGTATCAACCGCATCAGAAGATGTCATACCATAGTGAAACCATCTTGATTCATCACCTAAAGACTCAGATACACTTGTATTAAATGCAATTAAATCATGTTTTGTAACTGCTTCAATCTCTTCAATTCTCTCAACAGAAAAAGTTGCATTTTTAACAATTTTTTTACAATCTTCATCAGGAATAAGTCCAAGTTTATTCCAAGCCTTAACTGCTGCTTTTTCAACTTCTAGCCACGCTGCATATCTTGCATGTTGTGTCCAGTTTTTTGTCATCTCTTCTCTTGCGTATCTTTCTACCATAAAAATCCCTCAATAAATATATTTTTTGTATTTTATCTAAAAGTTACTTTTAAAGAATAAATTTCAAATTTAGTTTCTTCTTTTTCTTTTTTCTGGTCCTGTATAGTTAGAATTTCGCGGTGTTTTACGTCTTTCTATAAAATGTACCTCTTTTTGAGATTTTGCGGTAATCGTTTCTTTACCCTCAAATTGTTTTTCATTTGCATTTGAAACAACAAGTTTTGCAATAGTATCTGTTTCTACTGCGATGCCATTAGTTTCAGATGCTATTCTTGCATTTGTTTGTGTTTGAGAATCTAGACTATTTACTGCTGAATTAATCTGCTCTATCCCTTGAAGTTGTTCTTTACTCGCACACTCTACATCATCGATAATTTGTAATGTATTTGATATATTTTCATTTAATCCACCATACCCAGCGATCATTTTTGAAGCAATATTTTTACCTTTTTGTGCTCTTTGTGTAGCATCTTCAACTAAAGCTTTAATCTCATTTGCGGCTTCCGCACTTCTACTTGCTAAATTACGCACCTCTTGTGCAACAACTGCAAAACCTTTTCCAGCTTCACCTGCTGTTGCTGCTTCTACTGCTGCATTTAAAGAAAGGATATTTGTTTGAAATGATATTTGATCTATAACTGTAATAGCCTCATTAATTGCATTTACTTTTTCATCAATCTCGTTCATTGCGTTTGTTGTTTGGTTTGCTAATGACTCTCCATCTTTTGATGAAGTACTTAGTAAATTTGCAATACCAGCCATTTTAACAATATTAGTTGTATTGTTAGAAATATTTGTTGTAATCTCTTCTAAAGAAGCTGCTGTTTCTTCTAAAGCAGCTGCTGATTGTGTAGAGTTTTTATTTAAGATATTTACGTTATCTCGTAAAACTGTACTACTTCTTTCAAGTGTTAATCCATTTGATTTATTTTCTACAAGCATCTTAGTAATCGAATCTCGAAGTTTATTTATATCTTTTGATAATAAACCAAAAACACCCTCTTCATCTATATCATGTAGTTTTAATTCATTTCTATAATTATGTTTCGAATATTCATCTAATAGTTTTGTTAAATCTTCAAAATGTGCTCTTGTTGATGAGATCATATCGTTAACTCTATTTTTAAACACTTCTAGTGATCTATTTGATGTATGTCCTGAAATCGTCTCTGTATAACACCCTTTTTTTACATTTTCTATTGTTTCATTTGCATTATCTATAAATATTTTATCTTCGTTGATTCCGTCTTCGATTGATTGTAAATAGTTGTTAAAGTTATTTGATATCACTGCTATCTCATCATTTGAATTTATATCAATTCGTGAGCTAGTATTTTTTGTAGTTAATAAATTTTCAACACCTTTATTTAAATTTGCAAGTTTTCTAAATATATCTTTGATGATTAAAAAAGCAACTACAATAGTAACTATCAATGCAATTAAATTTAATGATAAGAAATAAAACATGCTACTTTTGATATCACCTAATTTTTGTTCAATTGAAGATTTGATATCTTTTGCAAGATAATCATCTACTATTTTTAATTTGTTTATTTTTTGCGTCATCATTTTGAAAAAATACTTACTGTCAACACCAAAATCACTATTTTGCGAGTATAAAATATTTCGTATTCTATTTACTTCATTAATAGAATTCCCACTTAAAGTTTGTTCATAAAAACTTATCACTTTTGGAGTAGTATTTAATAAAAAATTTGACATAAAACTATCTTGTGCTGATACTAGTTTAATAAATTTTATCTTTAATGGTAAAGAAAATTTATTTTTAGCAATAGTGTTTGTACCAACTGCTCGTTCTATCCCTGCTCGTTCTTTACTCAATAAAAAGTTAATATAAGAGATAAGTTTTCCTGAGATATCAGAAGATTCAGAAATTTTAATAATATGTGAAACAGAAGTTAACATTTTTGCATTCATTGATGTATAATACTTTAAAGCTGCACCTAACTGTATCTGTTTATTTGAAACCTGATTTCGTATATTTGACATCTCTGAAATTTGATTTAATAATCCAGTCAAATCGTTATTTATCTCACTATCAATCTCTTTAAATGGATTTTCCTTTAAAAATGCCTTGAGTTTTTCAACTCTGTCATTTGTAGTTTTACGCTGAGAATTCAGTTCGTCATAAAACTTGTTTCCACCACTTCCTATAAATCCAGCTGTAAAACCTCTCTCTTTTTGTGTCTCATGCACTAAAGAAGAAAGTTTTGTAGATAACTCAATACCTATATTCAATTTTTCAAGTGATTGAACTTGTTTATATTCTGTTTGTATTGCTTTAATTGATACAGCAATAAAACCAATTAACGGGATAGCTAACAATAGCATTAGTTTTGTTTTTATTTTCATCATTATCCTTTTAAGGCATACATCATATAACTATTTTCATTATATTCTTATAAAATACTTATCAAATTATATTAATTTTAATAAATAAGTATTAACTATAATTGTGATAACATATTATAGTAAGATATAAAGAAGGAGAGAGATGAATAAAATTGTTTTATTTACATTTATTGCTGTTGCATTACTATCAAAAGAGTTAATAACTCCTATACCTTTAAATATAAAAACAAATGAGCAAAAAGCACTCTTAGGAAAAAAACTATTTAATGACGTTAGGCTAAGTAAAAATAATACTATTTCATGTGCAAGTTGTCATATATTAGAAGAGGGTGGGGATGATAATTTAGCGGTATCTATAGGAATCAATGGAGAAAAAGGTACACGTAATGCTCCAACTGTTCTAAACTCAAGATTTAATTCAAATCAATTTTGGGATGGAAGAGCCCAAACCTTAGAAGAACAAGCATCTGGACCTATTCATAATCCTGTGGAGATGGGATCAAATTTTAAAGAGATAATTTCCAAACTAAAAAAAGACTCCATATATTTAAGAGAATTTAATGCAATCTATAAAGATGGAATAACCGCTAAAAATATCGTAAATTCAATAGCAGAATTTGAGAATACTTTAATCACACCAAACTCTAAATTTGACCATTTTTTACGAGGTAATACAGATATATTAACACATAATGAAAAAGATGGATATAAACTTTTTAAAGAATATGGATGTATCTCGTGTCATAATGGGGTGAATATAGGTGGAAATCTAATGCAAAAACTAGGTATAATGGAAGAGTTCAATACAAAAGATTTTGGGAAATTTAATGTGACAAATAATATCGAAGATAAATTTTACTTTAAAGTTCCAAGTCTAAGAAATATTCAACACACATCTCCTTATTTTCATGATGGAGTAACCGATACTTTAAAAGATGCTGTAAATAAAATGTCATACTATCAAGTAGGTTATACTTTAAAAGAAGAGGAAACAGATAAAATTATATTATTTTTAAAAACACTCACAGGTGAAAAAATATTTTTAAAAGAAGCAAATGAATAAAAGAATTTTAAATAGTATCATCTTGGTAATTACTTTATTTACCTTAGCATTTTATATTAATAATGCACGAATACAAAATAGCAGTTTTTTTCAAATCAATACACATATTGAACAGATTATGATGAATAACAAAGATTTCAATCTATATATAAAAGATTCATTTCATTATAACAATTTTGATATCATACAAAAAAAAATAACGCTTTCAAAACAAGAGTTTTACTTACTAAAAAATCATCCAAGTATACTAAATAATTCCAATCCTGAAATCTTATCTTATGTTAAAAATTTGAATATATTATTTATTCAAAAACTTGATATCATCGATAAAGCAAAGTCCTATAGAGCAATTTTAAATAACTCATATGTGATAGCCCAAAAAATTAAAAAAGAGGGTATTGATAAAAATTTAAATAATCTATTTACTACTATTATGACTTTAGATAAAAATCCAGAAGTAAATATGCATAAAGAGATAACTTTAGTTAACTCTTTATCAAAAAAATATCATTCTAAAAATGAAAAATTCTTTTTAAATCATTCTCGGGTTATTTTAGAATATAAAAATAAACTCGACACTATAAATCATAACCTCAAAACATTGGCATTTGAAAAAAAACTCGATAACTTTCATCAGTATTATAATAGCTACTCACAAGAGATAATCCAAAAAGCTTATTTATCTATTATTATTTTATTTGTGCTTTTATTTTTATCTATTTTACTTTATTTAATATATGACTACAAACTCTCAAAATCAAGAGAAGAACTCAAAAGATTTAGAAAAACTGTTGAAAATAGTGATAATATAATTGTAATTACAGATGAAAAAGTAAAAATAAAATATGTAAATGGAGCATTTACAAAAATCACAGGTTATACAGCAGAGGAAGTAAAAGGGAAAAACCCAAAAATGTTAAGTTCTGGAAATCAGTCAAAAGAGTTTTACAAAAATTTAAACCAAACACTTTACGCTGGTAAAAAATGGAGTGGAGAATTTATCAATATGAGTAAAAATGGTAAATTATCTTATGAACAAGCAACTATCACACCTGTATTTGATGAAAATAATAAGATCATAGAGTTTGTAGCAATCAAGCTAGATACTACAAATGAAACTCTTGCTCAAGAACAATTACTCAAAAAAGAGAAATTACTACTCCAACAATCAAAAATGGCAGCCATGGGAGAGATGCTTCAAAATATTGCACATCAATGGAGACAGCCACTATCTCTTATCTCTACAGCATCCACAGGATTACTTGTGAAAAAAGAGCTAGATATAAAAACGAGTAAAGAGGAAGATATAAAAGTTTTAAATACAATAAATGATGCAACACAACACCTATCAGAAACTATAAATGCTTTTAGAGATTTTTTCCATCCAAATAAAGAGAAAGTAAGTTTTAAACTCTCAGATGTATATAAAAAAACACTCAACATTGTAGAAACTAGATTTAAAAATCTCAATATAGAAATTATCGAAGAGTTAGAAGATATTTCGATAACTAATCTTGACAACGAACTTATACAAGTTATTATGAATCTTCTTAATAATGCTAGAGATATTTTGGAAATATCAAAAAATAACAAAAAGCTTATATTTGTTAAAATTTACAAAGAAGAAAAACATATAGTAATTAGTGTGAAAGATAATGGTGGAGGGATTAATAATTCAATTATAGATAAAGTCTTTGAACCATATTTCACAACCAAGCATAAATCACAAGGCACAGGAATAGGGCTCTATATGTGTCAAGAGATTATTACAAAACATATGAATGGCACACTAGAAGTTTCTAACCAAACATATACCTACAATAGTGTTCAATACACAGGTGCACAGTTTAAAATTATATTTCCAAATAATTAGTTTTAATAAACTATCAATATTTTTTTTATAGAATTCGTTTAACTTAAATATATAGGAAAAAAATGTTAGAAAAAAATAGATGGCTTATGGCTCTTAGTGCTGTAGGTGTACATATTTGTATAGGTTCAGTATATGCATGGAGTGTTTATGTAAAACCAATTCAAGAACAGATGAATTGGACATTAACGGATGTAACGATATCTTTTAGTGTTGCAATTTTCTTTTTAGGATTATCAGCAGCTTTAATGGGAAAATTTGTTGAACGAAATGGTCCTCGAGTCTCTGCTATTATTGCAGCCTCATTGTTTGGTTTAGGAACTGTAGGATCTGGTTTAGCAATTATGATGGAATCAAAAATGCTTCTTTATTTCTTTTATGGAGTATTAGGTGGTTGTGGACTAGGGATAGGCTATATATCTCCTGTATCTACTTTAGTAAAATGGTTTCCAGATAAAAGAGGGATGGCTACAGGTCTTGCTATCATGGGATTTGGTTTTGCTTCAGCAATTTGGGGGCCAACTATTAAAATCTTAATAGAATCAGTTGGTATCTCAAACACATTTTTTATTTTAGGTGCTTCATATTTTGTGATTATGTTCGCTTCTGCTCTTTATTTAGAAAAACCAGAAGAGGGCTACTTACCAGAGAAATTCCAAAAGAAAATAGATGAGGGTAAAAAAACACTCAAAAAAGATTTGGCCTCATTAGGACTTAATGAAGCAGTTAAAACTCCAAGATTTTATGGACTATGGATAATGTTATTTATCAACGTAACATGTGGGATTGCTATTATTGGGGTGGCTTCTCCTTTACTACAAGAAGTTATAGGTATCTCTGCCATTGCGGCAGCTGCTGCAGTAGGACTCATGGGGATATTTAATGGAGCAGGGCGAATATTTTGGGCTTCACTCTCAGACTATTTAACACGACCAGTAGTATATATAATCTTTTTCTTTACACAAGCAATAGCATTTTATATCTTGCCTTCAGTTACAGAAATCATAGTATTTCAAATGATTTTATTTTTTATCATGTCTTGTTATGGTGGAGGTTTTGCTTCTATTCCAGCTTATATAGGTGATATCTTTGGTACAAAAGAGCTTGGAGCAATTCATGGATATATTTTAACTGCTTGGGCAGCCGCTGGTCTTGTTGGGCCTCTTATCATCTCTATGGTAAAAGACTCAACTGGGTCGTATTCTCAAACACTCTATGTATTTGCGGGATTCTTTGTTGTAGCACTTATTATTTCGATAGCTATGCTTATAAATATAAAAACTATTCAAAAAAACAAAAACTCGTAGTTTTCTTTTAGATATTTTTATCTCTTTTCTTAGAGATTAAATGTCTATTAATTCTCGTAACTCAAAATGTCCTTTTCCAACTCTTATACCTATGTAAAAGGTACATATAAATCATATCAAAAATATTTTATTTTCTCATAATTAGTACCATTAAGATTCGTAAAGTCTTTATCTAAAAGGATTATACTCATTTATGAGCTGATTTTAAAATGTACTATTAATACTGATTTTTTAGGCTTAATGGACTATAATTGGTGTTAATAAATAGTTAGTCTACGATTTTAAATTAGCTTTATTTGAAAAGGAAAAATATTGATTGAATTTGTATATAATTCTCCAAATTATTTATTGGAGATATCTGAAAAAACTTATTATGAAATTTATGAATTAAAAAAAGATTATAAAAATAATTTAAATTCATTACTGAATAAAAAATGCCATTTTATTGTTATGTCTGCCGCATCCATTGAAGCACATTTAAATTGGTATTACTATTTTGATAAAGGTATCGATGTAAATGAATCAATAAATGGCAAAAGGATGAATACACAAGATAAAATAAAACAAGCTCCTTTAAATGATACAACAAAAGGAGCTGTTAATGCGATATTTAATCTTAGAAATCAAATCATGCATCCCAAATACAAACCAAGAAATGGTTTTGATCAATATCAATACAATTTGTATATTGTATTATTATCTCTTGGTACAATTATAGATGTTTGCAGTGAACTACTTATATCTTGTCCTAAAACATTAAATGGAAGACTGACTTTAACTCAAAGACAGCAAGAGTTATCTTTGAAAGCTAAAAATATAATATTAAAAGATGAAAATAATAAAGGTATTAATTGGATTGAGGCTATAAATACAAATAAAGTCAGTCTTCCTATCCCTAGTTTAGGACATGTTTAAAATTAACTTTATTTGTAATTATACATTAAAGACTAACAAATCCTAGGAGAAGAAACAAGTGTAAAGTGCGGAAATTTAAAGTTTTAAGCATTGAGTAAACAAACTTTAAAGATTGGAGTTTCAAGTTATTTTGCCCACTTGTTTCTCAAGTCAGTCATTATCATACGAAATAAATTTAAACTTATCATTTAATATTCCCCTAATGGGAACTTTTATACAATATCATTATGAGAATAATTTCAAAAAAAACTTTAAAAGACTTTTGTGAACAAAAAAAATATATGGATAGTGGAAATTCGTTAGAATCATGGTATCAAGAAGTTTTAAAAGCTGATTGGAATAATCCAAATGAAGTTAAAAAACAATTTGGAAATGCAAGTGTAGTTGGTGATAATAGAGTTGTATTTAATATACATGGAAATAAATATAGATTAATTGTAAAAATAAATTACTTTGCAAAAATCATTTTTATTAAATTTATTGGAACTCACAAACAATATGATAATATTAATGCAATGGAGATATGAATATGAATATAAAACCAATTAAAACAGAACAAGATTATAACAATACATTAAATAGAATTGATATATTAATGGATGCTACACCAAATACTAATGAGTTTGATGAATTAGATATTTTAACTACATTAGTAGAAGTCTATGAAGAGATACATTATAAAATTGAAGCACCAGACCCAATTGAAGCAATAAAATTTAGAATGGAACAAGATAGTTTAAAACAAAAAGATTTAATACCAATTATTGGCAGTGGTTCAAGAGTGTCTGAAATACTCAATAAAAAGAGAAAACTCACTTTAGAAATGATCCGAAATTTACATAAAAACTTAAAGATTCCATTTGATAGCTTATTTACAGATTACAATTTGAAGTGTACTTAAATCGAGAATGATAACAAAACATAGAAAAAAAACAAATGATAAAGGCATTTTTTTCATATGCTAAGTATAATATAGTGCCCATTTTAGAGCTTTTAAATGTATTTAAAAAAGATAATATGATTAATGATTATAAAATAATAGATAATACAAATAACTCAGATGATGAGTTATTAAGTGATTTATCAATGATAGGGGATAGCATCAAAGATGCTAAAAATGGGTTAGGGTATCAAACTTCAAAAAGTATAAATATTCAAGATGCCTAAATATAAAGTAGTAGAGCAAACACTTTATCAAAAAGCATTTGAAAACTATTCTCTCTTAGTGTCTTAACTGATAAGTTATATCTCCAGCACCAACACCAAGAACTAATCCTGAGTCAATAGTTCGTACAATTTCGTCTTGTTCATTTAATAATTCTATCTTACCATTACTTGTAGATATCTTTGTACATAAAGTCGTATTGTAGTGTGTAAACTCTTTTGCAAAGTCTATCTCTTTTATCTCTTCAGCAACACTCCAAACAGGAAGTATGATAAGTTCATCACACCCTTTAAAACAGGCTTTAAACGCTTCAATATTATCAAGTGTTCTACTGTATTTATGAGGTTGCCAAATCACTATTTTTTTATCTAATTTTTTGTATTTGTTGTAAAGTTCTACAGACTCTAGTGTGGCTTTTACTTCTGTTGGATGGTGTGCATAATCATCAATCACAATTAAGTTTTCACTTTTTTGTACGATATCAAATCTTTTTTTAATCCCTTTGTATTTTGCAAGATTTTCTTTGATGGCATCTATTGTCATCGTTTGCGAAGCTGCTAAAATAGCACACGCTGCATCAATAGCAATATGCACCCCAAATCCCCAAACTTCAAACTCTCCAAAATCTTTTAATAAAAACTTTGTATATGGTTCATCATCTTTTAAAATAAACTCTATATTTTTGATATCTTTAGATGGATAAAGACGTATCGCATAGCCTTTATAGTTTTGTAAAAATTCATCTTCTGCATTTATCACACGAAGTTTTGCAATATCTAAAAACTTTTGATATGCATCATAAAATCTTTTTTCATCATAATTATAGTATTCCATATGTTCAGGTTCTGTATTTAAAACAATAGAACAATAAGGATGAGATAAAATAAAACTCTCATCACTCTCATCTGCTTCAAAAGCCAAAACATCATCTATATATCTGAAGTTCGAATCAAACTCTTTACTAATAGCACCTATTATTGCAGAACTTTGTAAAATCGAACTTAGTATAGCTGTTGTAGTACTTTTTCCATGCGCTGCACATACACAATAGTTTGTTGTTTTTTGCATGATAACACTTAATGCTTCTTTTCTAGGAAGTAAAACTAACTCTTGTTTTTTTGCTTCTAAGATTTCTACATTGTCATTTTGTACTGCAGCACTGTATATAACAAGGTCTTGTCCTTGTATAGCCAAAGGGCATTGAGGGATAGTTACTTTGATTCCCTCTTTTTCAAGCTCTTGAGTTATAGGTGTAGATTTTACATCTGAACCACTTACCGTGTAACCTCTATATTGCAAAAAACGAGCAAGGGCAGATAATCCAATCCCACCTATGCCTATAAAATGTACTTTCATTTAGTTAAGTAGGTGACTTAATTCTTCAAACTCTTTTTGAAGAAGTGCTGTATGTTCTTTTAAATACTCTTTTTTATCAAATTTAAAATCTAAAATAAAATATCCATATTTATCATCATCGTGTGTTTGTTCGTGTAATACATTTTCTTCATAGAAATGATCCATATCACTATCATTTGAACAAGCGATAAGGTGAACATTTAAAGCCTCAACCAATAACTCATCCTCACAAATTTGTGTTAAGATAAAAAATAACTCTTTTGCACCTTTTGCATTTCCCATGCTCCATTTTTCAATGGCATGTTCATAAAAACTTCTAATAAAAAAGATATCATCATTATCTAAACTAAGTTTTTCTTCCTCTTTAAGTCTCTCTTCGATTCCATCAAATGCAGATTTTAAAATCTCTTGATAAACATTATGAACTCTCTCTTCATCTAAATCTAAAACAAGAAGAGAATCAAGTACTTGATAAAGTGCTGATAAACTTTTTGATTCTAATGCTTTTTTTTCTAGGTCTTCTAAACACTCTAAAAACTCTGGGTTTGTTCTTGCTTCGTGTAATTCGTTTGGTTCCATTTGTATCGTATCCTTTATTGTGCTTTATATCTAGAGATAAATTTTTTTAATCTAGTTAATACTTTTCGTGTTTTATCATTATTTTCAACTAATGCAATTCGTATGTAATCTTTACCGATACCATTTCTACCTAAAAAACTTCCTGGTAATACTTTAATATTTTCTTCTTTAAAAAGTTCTTGTGTAAATTTTAGTTCGTTTTCTACTTCTAACCAAATATAAAACGTAGCACTTGGTATCTCTATATCTAAAATCTCTTTTGCTATTACAAAATTTTCTTTATATATTTTTCTGAACTCTTTTACATGTTCTTCATCATTCCATGCTAATGATGCTGTTTTTTGTAAAGGTAGAGGCAATGCACAACCTACATATGTACGATACTTCATATAGTCTTTTAAGATATCTTTATCACCTGCAATAAAACCACTTCGTAATCCTGGAGCAGAACTTCTTTTAGAAATAGAGTTTAATACTAAACAGTTTTTGAAACTATCATTGCCAGCTTCGATACAAGCTTCTAAAAGTGATACTGGTTTATTATCCTCTTCAAAGTATAATTCACTATAACACTCATCATTAATAAGTACAAAGTCATACTCTAAAGCATTTTCTACCCATTTTGCTAAATCAGATTTTGAGATAGTAGCACTTGTAGGATTACTTGGATAGTTTAAAATAACTAAATCAGCTTCTTGCATCTGTTTTGAAGTTAAACTTACTAAAAAGTTATTCTCTTTTGTCATATCCATATGGATAGTTTTAGCATTGCTAGCTATTGCTGCACCTTCGTAGATTTGATAAAAAGGATTAGGGTAAGCAATAGTGGCATTCTCTTTACCGAATAGTAAAAACTGAGGGAAGTTAAAAAGAACTTCTCTTGTACCAAAAGTAGGTATGATTTCACTATTTTCAATATTTACATTAAATCTTTTAGAGATGAAGTTTCTCATTGCATTTTTAAGATACTCTTCACCCGAACTCTTAGGATATTTATTTAAAAGATCGCTACTATTTTGTAACTCTTTTTGAATAAATTCAGGAGTATTAAATTGAGGTTCACCGATAGTTAAACTACTCAGTTCATTTTCATTATTTGGTTTTATATCAGTAAGTAATTCGTTTAGTCTTTCAAACGGATATTTTTCAAAATTGTACAAGGCAATTCCTTTGGTATTATATTACGCGATTATATCAAATGATTGGTTAAATTTTATGTATGTAGCCAGTTTTTGGTTCAATCGCAATTTCAGTAAAATCATTTTGTTTATCAAATAATTTTATTCTACATTGTTCTGTAATCTCTTGAATATTTTTACCAAGGCTTGAATATATTTTTCCATCATACCCAAAACTGATTTGACCTAAAGTTTTTGTTGTATTACAACTAACTTCAATATTAATTATTCCATACTCTTGTGTTAATAGAACATATTTACTTTTATCATTGAGAGTGTCTTTTTGGCATGCATTAGAATAGAGATATTTCCCATTTAAAGGATCTTTTAAAGTATCTGTTTTTAAATAATGAGCAGAACCACCTTGCGTATCACTATACACATTATAATACAAACCACCAATCTTCTCGCTACATTTCAAAAATTTAAGAGTCCAGTGTTTACGGTTCCATTGAGAATCATTTATATCATATTTATTATCTATATGAGCGATATAACGAGTGTAATTTAAATAGAGAATAATTTTATCAGAAGCAAGTTGTAGTTGTGATGTTTGGCTCTTAAAAAGAGCCATTGAGGATATAATTGATACTATCATTAAAAGAAAAAAGAGTTCTAAAAGAGAAAAAGATCTTTTCAATTTATTTTTGGTTTTGCTCTCTTAATTTATCTTTTTTACTTTTTCTTTTCCCTTTTACAGGGGCATTCCCTTTTTCTTTTTTTATAGCAGTACCTACTAATTCAAAACCATCTAGTTGTTCTCTTTGTAAAACTATCTCACAACGCTTTTCAATTAATTTAAAATGATCCATATCTTCATGTCCAATAAAAGATATTGCAGTTCCTTTTTTTCCAGCTCGTCCAGTTCTACCAATTCTGTGAATATAATCAGCCGGACTTCTAGGTAAATCATAATTTATAACACAAGAGATATCATCGATATGTAAACCACGACTTGCAATATCTGTGGCAAAAAGGATTTTTATTTTTTTATCTTTAAAGTCATCAAGAGTATCGTTTCTTTCTTCTTGAATTAGATCACCATGAAAAGATTCTGCTAAAAAGCCATATTTTCTAAATTTATTTGCAAGATTATCACTACTTCGTTTGCTTGACATAAAAACAAGTACTTTATTCCAGTTATTTGTTCTGATAAGTTTTTGAAGAAGAGGGCTTCTATTTTCTTTATTTACATGAATTGCTCTTTGAGTTATATTTAAAACAGTAGGTTCTTCTTTTTCAATCTCCACTGAAACTGCATCTTGTGTTATTTTTGATGCTATTTTTAGCATCTTATCTGGATAGGTTGCAGAGAATAATAAGTTCTGTCGTTGAGAAGGTAATTGCTCTAATATCATATCAAGTTCTTCAGTAAAACCTAAATCAAGCATTTTATCTGCTTCATCTAAAACAAAATGCTCTAAAGATGATAAGTTTATCTGTTTTTTATCTATGATATCAAGTAAACGTCCAGAAGTAGCTACAACTATATCACATCCTTTTTGAACACTAAGTAACTGGTCTCCAATACTTTCTCCACCAATAATTGTTGTGATTTTTGGTTTATGAGTAAAGTTACTACTAAATGTTTTTAAAGTATTTGCAACTTGTATCGTTAAATCTCTTGTTGGTGTTAAAATCAAAATAGAAATTTTTGCCTTTTTTACTACTTTTTTTTCTTGCCACTTATGAAGTAGGGGGAGTACAAAACTAGCAGTTTTACCACTTCCAGTTTGAGCTTTTGCAAGAATATCTAAGTTCTCTAAAATAAGAGGAATTACTTTTTCTTGAATAGGAGTACAACTCGTATAGTTATTGACTACTAAAGATTGTTTTATTTCTGTACTTAATGAAAAGTTTGTAAATGACATCTATAATCCTTCTAGTTTTAATTCATAATCTTCTAGTATCTCATCTAGTTTCATTTGAGACTGCTCTAATAATTCAAAATCATCTTCTACTTCTTTTTCATATTTTGTAACATCTCTAGAAAGATCCATAACTTTTGAGTTGTCATTTTGATTAGAAGCTATAATCAACTCTTTATGTAAAGACTCAACAAATTCTTCATTTTCCATAATTGCATTTTCTAATTTTTCTATTTTCTTTTTAAGGGGAGAAGTGAGTTTACTTCTTTCTTGAATAAGTGAACTACGTAACTTTTTATTCTCTTTTTTATTTACTTTTGGTTTTGCTTCATCTACACAAGAAGACTCTTTTATCTCTATTTCACTCTCTTCATCCCAACCAATTTTTTCTAAAAACTCATCATAGTTTCCGTCAAAATATTCAGCTTTATCTTTTCTAAATACTATTAGTCTATCACACACATTTCTAAGTAACTCTTCACTATGTGTTACAATAACAGCTGAACCAGCAAACTCTTTAATAGCAGTTGTTAAAGAATCAATAGAATCCATATCAAGGTGGTTTGTTGGTTCATCGAGAAATAAAATATTAACTTCTCGTGCAATAATTTGCCCTAACATAACTCGACTTTTTTCACCACCTGATAATAGTGATATTTTTTTCTTTGCAGTTTCACCTGAGAACATCATAGAACCACATATATTTCTTACTGTTGATTCTGCTAGTTTTGGATTGCCTAGGTATATCTCATCCATAATAGTATTTTTAGGATTTAAATGAGAGATATTTGTTTGTCCAAAATGTCCCACTTCACTAGTACCATGATAGTCAATAGTACCAGACAATGCTGTAAGTTCTTTTGCTATAGTGTTTAATAAAGTTGATTTACCTTTACCATTTTTTCCTATAATACCAAGAACTTCCCCTTTTTTAAGAGTAAATGAGATGTCCTTAAATAAGAGATTTTCAGGAGTATATCCAAAAGTTACATCCTTTATATCAAGTAATACTTTAGCAGGCGTTTCTTTAAAATTGAAATTAAATTTTAATGTATTATCAAAACCTAAAGTATCCATCCTATCCATTTTTTCTAGAAGCTTTACTTTTGATTGTGCTTGAGCAGCAGTTGAAGCTCTTGCTTTATTTTTTGCAATAAACTCTTCAAGTTCTTTTACTTTTTTGTCTTGTGAAAGTTTTTGTTTCTCATAAAGTTCATCATTGTCTTGTAATTGTTGATAAAACTTATGAGTGTCGCCTTGGATTATACTCAATGATTTTCTATTTAATCCCATGGTATGTGTAGATACAGAATCCATAAAATCTCTATCATGTGTGATAAGTATCACTTCACCTTCAAAAGCACGTAGAAAGCTTTTAAGCCATCGTAATGATAAAATATCAAGGTAGTTTGTTGGCTCATCTAAAAGAAGCATATTTGGTTCTGTAATAAGTAATTTTGCTAAATTAATTCTGATTTGATATCCACCAGAAAATGACAATGGAGATTTTTCCAAATCTTCATGAGTAAATCCTAAACCAAAAAGTATCTTTTCTACTTTATATACACTAAATTTATCATCATCTGCTAAAGATAAAGAAACCTCTTCTACTAGTGTTTTTTCATGAAATTCTAAATGCTGTTTTAGGGTACCTATTTTATAGTTTTTAGGAATACTTAGTTCACCATCATCATAAAATTCTTCCTCTAAAATAAGTTTAAATAAAGTAGATTTTCCTGTACCATTTCTTCCAACTAGTCCTATTTTTTGACCACTATTCATTCGTAAGTTTACACCATCAAATAATTCTTGTGTACCATATCGTTTTGATATATTTGTTAATTGTATCATTATATTTTTATTACTCTTTTATTTTTAATTTGAAATTGTTTAAATCAAGTATATAAAATTTCTTGATTATTGCATGTTTAAACATCACATTAATTTCTTTATTGTTTTCTTGAATTACTGTATCACTTAATAGTATATTTTCATCATAACCTATACCATAAAACTTTAATCTCAATGCTAATTTTTCATTTTTACATGATATATTGTTTATATTTCTTTTGTTTAATTCTGCTGCTAATTCTTTTGCAATATAGTGTTCATTTGCTATATGAGCTGATGGATCTTTTATATATAAATAAAATGTTTTATTAAATACTAAAAGTAAAAAACTTATCACTAAAACACTCAATGAAATACGGATCATTAAATAATGCATATTTCGAAACTGTTTTAATCTCACACGAAAACTATGTATAAAAAGCCTAACCATTAAAGGTATTGCAATAACTACAAATGGAGCAAAATCATCTATTGCTATTTTTTGTCTCAATGAAAATAACAGAGATAAGCCCAATGCTGTCATCGAGATATACCAATATAAATCTTTTTCCCACTTTATCCCTATTCGATATAAAGAATAAAAAAAGTATAAAAATAACACTGGAGAAAAAATAGTCGCATAAATAGCAAACGTATCTAATAGATATCCCTTAGGTGCACCACCTACCTCAAAACCATATAAAGTCATGGATAAACCAAATAATATCAAAGATGTTAAAAGTAAGGTATTGTCTTTTTTATGAAGTGAATAAAAAAATAAAGATAAAAATAAAATTGCAAAAGAGTTATCTATAAATAAAAAAAGAACTAATAAAAAGTAATACTCTTTCTCTTTTAGTTTATATAGATATAAATAAAGTAAAGTACCAAAGATAACAATAACCGATTCATTGACTAATAAAGCAGCACTATTAACTCCAGGAAGCAACATAAAAATAGATATACTGATCAGTCTGTCTCTTTCACATTTGAAGTAATCATCTGTTAGTAGATACAGTAAAATTGCACTTCCCATATAAAATAATATAAAGGGAATTCTAAGTGCATAATCATTTTGACCAAATATCATTGTTGAGAAATTTGTTATAATAGATAAAGTACTTAACCTTTCTTCAAAAAATATATATGCTTCTTTTGATGAGATACTATAACTATCAACTAAAAATACTAGGATAATTAGGTGTGATAGAAGTATTCCTATAAAGCCAATATTATATTTATTTAATTGCATTAAATCCCTAAAGTTTTAAAAAGTTATCCAATATCTCATGACCATACTCACTCATAACTGATTCAGGATGGAACTGTACTCCATAAACATTTTTGTCTTTTACACGTAGAGACATGATTTCATCATCATCTAAACTTTTAGAAGTAACAAGTAAAGAATCAGGTAGGTTTTTTTTGTTTACTGTTAATGAGTGATATCTAGTTTGAGTCATATTTTTAGGAAGATCATTAAACAATAAATCATCACATATAACTTCTATTTGTGAAGTTTTACCATGCATCATATTTGGAGCTTTTATAACTTCTCCACCAAATACCTGTGCAATACTTTGATGTCCTAAACAGATTCCCAAAATAGGTGTAGTGTCTGCAAACTTTTCAATTACTTCTAAACATACACCTGCTTCATTTGGAGTAGCAGGTCCTGGAGAAACTATAATCTTTTGAGGATTTAATGCTTTAATCTCTTCAACTGTTAATTCATCATTTCGAATAACTTTTAAATCTGCACCTAACTCTAAACAATATTGCACAATATTATATGTAAAGCTATCATAATTATCTATCATCAAAACCATTTTATATTCCTAAATCATACATTTGAACTATCCCTGATAGTTCATTATTTTTATCTATAACTACTAAAGCATTGATTTTATTTTCACTCATGATATCACTTGCTTCTACTAATTTTGCATCTTCTTGTATCTGTTTAGAAGACTTAGTCATAATATCTTTTGCTTGTAATTTAAAAAAGTTTTCTTCTTGAGATTCCATTACTCTTCTTATATCACCATCTGTGATAATACCTTTGATATTTTTATTATCTAAAACTATTACTAAACCACATTTTCCATCTGTAATTGTATGGATAATATCTTTTGCACTTGTATTCTCTTTACAAGTAGGTAGACTATCTTTTTTCATTACATCTTTAATTTGTGTTAAAAGTCTTCTTCCTAAACTTCCGCCAGGGTGAAATAAAGCAAAATTTTCATCTTTGAAATCTCGTAGTTTCATTAAAGCTGCTGCAATAGCATCACCCATAACTAAAGTTGCAGTTGTAGAACTCATAGGTGCTAATTGTAAAGGACACGCTTCTTTATCAATAGAAATATTTAGATGATAATTACTATTTTGTGCTAAAGTAGAATTTGGTTTTCCGCTCATAGCAATAACTACATTTTTTTGTGATTTTAAAAAAGGGATTAATTTTAATACCTCGTCAGTTTCCCCAGAATTTGATATCAATAATACAATATCTTCTTTTTCTATCATACCAAGATCTCCATGATATGCTTCGCCTGGATGAAGAAAAAAACTAGGTGTTCCAGTGCTCGCTAATGTAGCTGCTATTTTCTTTCCTATAATTCCAGACTTACCCATTCCTGAAATAATAAACTTTCCCTTTGTATTAAAAACAGCATTTATTGCATCACTGAAGTCTTCTGTTAATAAATTTGATAGTTTAGCTATCTCTTTTGATTCTATTTCAAAAACTTCTTTCGCAATGTTATTTATATTCATTATTAATACCCTTACTATTCTTTAATTTTTTTATTTTAGCATAATACCACTTACACATATTCGAAAGTGTTATTCCTCTTTATTATTATAAATAAATAAACCAGCCATACCACCAATTAAAACTGCTGTAATAAATACAAGCATTACAATATCAAGAGTCCCCATTTTGTTCCTTTTCTTTTAACTGTCCACATGCTGCACTGATATCTATCCCTTTTGATTCTCGTATGGTACACATCAGTTTTTTACTTAAAAGGTATTCTTGAAATTTCATCATAGAATTTTTTGATGGTCTTTCATATGTTGTTCCAGGGAAAGGATTAAAGAAAATTAAATTTACTTTTGCATCGATACCATTTAAAAGTTTTACCAACTTATCTGCTGACTTTATATCATCATTTTTATCTTTTATTACGAGATATTCAAACATAACTTTTTTTCTCGTATCAATAGGAAACTTTCGCACTGCATCAATAATAGATTGTATATTATATGCCTTATTCATTGGAATAAGTTCTGACCGTAAATCATCATCAACAGCATGTAAAGATATCGCTAACTGCACACCTAAATCTAAACTTCCTAGTTTTTCAATCTTTGTACTTAATCCACTTGTAGAGATAGTTTGTCTTCTAGTACTAATTGCTAAACCATCTAAATCAGAAATTATATTTATAGCTTGTACTAAATTTTTAAAGTTATCAAGAGGTTCACCCATACCCATATATACAATATTTACTGCTTTGTTTTCTGCGATATTATTGTCTTTTTTTAAATAACTAATTTGAGTTACAATTTCTCCAGGAGTTAAATCTCTTACAAATCCACCTTTTGCAGTTAAACAAAAAGTACATCCAACTTTACATCCAACTTGACTAGAAACACAAAAAGTATATTTTTCACTTTTTACAATATTTCCATTTTCATCTTTTTGTTTATCTTTCATAAGTAGAAGAACAGCTTCAGCAGTTTTACCATCTTCATATTGAAATAGATACTTTTTTGTTCCATCAGAACTTTCTTCTACTGCAATAATTTTACAAATATCAATAGGATAATTTTCTGTTAAATTTGCTTTTAAATCTTTTGGGATATTTTTCATATCTTCATATGAAGTTACATATTTTTTGTATATCCAGTTATATATTTGCTTTGCTCTAAAACTTGGTTTTATCTCTTCTTGTAATTCTTTTAACGTGTAGTCATATATTGTTTTTATAATATTTCCTTTCTTGCTTAATCAAGACTATAAATATCTTGATATGTTGTTCCTCTGACACACTGATTCACTTTGTGAATAACAGCTTAGTCTTACACAACTAAAAAAGCGAAACTATTCGCTTTTTCTTAACATTGTTCCACGTGGAACAATCATTTTTTTCTTTTCTAAATGCTGAACTAATTTATCCATAGCATCACTATGATTTGATATAAAGTCTTTATGTGCATCTTCATTTGTATTATTTGTTATAACAAAAATACCTTTTACATCTATCTCGAACTCTTGAGCAATTTTAACAACTGAAAAAAATTCCATATTTTCAATACCAATGCCATATTGTAAATATTCTTTTCCTAACTTCTCATTTGTTGTGATATAATTTGAAGAATTTACAATTGTATCACTTTGAAATTTTGGATCTTCACATTTTAAAACATTATCAATTGGTGTATAAGAATTACCATCTAAAAATGATAACTCTAAATTAGCTGCATTTGAAGATTCTACAATATCACCTATTTCATAACCGCCATAACTTCCAGCACTTCCAATAAATAATATATAGTCTGGTTTATCAAACATACATATTCTAGTTAAATTCATAGCACTTTCAATCAGTCCTATCCCTATAGTTGTTGCAAATGGGAAAGACTCACTTTTTCCTGCACATACGATCATTTTATTTCCTTCTGTTATTTACACTCTAATATATAATTAGCATTTAATTCTATTGATTGATTTGTTTTTGATGGAACAACATGTAAAGATGAACTTGTTTCCATCATCATATTTTTGGAGTACCTTGGAGATCGATATCCATTGTTTTTATTTATAGATATTTTTTTTACTTCACATGCATCATTTAGTGTTTTTAAATATCCTTCTATCCAGTCAATAGTTTCGATTCGCATACTATCAATATTTTTTTGAAGTAATTTGTCACTTACTATCCATTGCACATTTGATGTAGATAATGTTACTTGAGTTGTATCCATGTTTTTTCGTATTTGGTTAAGGCTACTTACAAATTCATTTATTTCTTCATATTCTTTTGATTGAACTTCATATGATAATGTTCCAGCATAACCAACAAATATTTGTTTACTATTCTCATAATTATATTTTGGTAGTAAACTATAATTACCATTCATTTTTTCTACAGAAGATTTTTCATTGATGTAATCTTGGAAAAACTCTATTTTTTCATTGATGTAATCAATCTCCTTAGAATATACATTTATACTAATATTTGTCTGTACTTTATCATTATGAATCTCTTTTTTGAAATTTTTATTAAAATCCAATTCATAAGAGAATAATAAACAAGGTACTATAAAAGAAGATACAATGATTAAATTTTTCATACTACAATCTTACTGGTATATTTTGTGAAGCCAAATATCTTTTTAAATCCATTATATCTATTTCTCTAAAGTGAAAAATAGAAGCAGCTAGTGCTGCTTCAGCTCCACATAAAAATGCATCCTTCATATGATCCATAGTACCAGCACCACCAGAAGCAATAACAGGGATATCAACAAGTTTACTTATTTGTCCAGTGATATTTGTCTCAAAACCAGCTTTTGTTCCATCTGCATCCATAGAAGTAAGTAAAATTTCACCTGCTCCTCTATCATAAACTTCTTTTGCCCATTGTAAAGCATCAAGTCCAGTATCTTCTCTGCCACCTTTTACGAAAACATGGTACGATCCATCAGCAACTCTTTTTACATCAATAGCTACAACTATACATTGAGTACCAAATCTTTTTGCTGCTTCATTTATAAAATTTGGATTTGTTACCGCACTAGAATTAATACTTACTTTATCACAGCCTACATTTAATAAGTTGTAAATATCATCAAGTTTTCGAATTCCTCCACCAACAGTGAGTGGAATAAAAACTTCTTTCGCAACTTTTTTAACTACATCAACGATAGTATCTCTTCCCTCATGAGAAGCTCCAATATCTAAAAATGTAATTTCATCTGCACCTTCAATATTATATCGTTTAGCAACTTCTACAGGATCACCTGCATCCCTTAACCCAACAAAATTAACACCTTTTACTACTCTACCGTTATCAACATCCAAACAAGGTATAATTCTTTTTGCAAAAAAACTCATTACTATTTCCTATTATTATATATACTCTTATTATATCCAATGATATATAAACATCTTGTATTTTAGCAAAATATGTACAATTGTTCCATGTGGAACAATTGTATATGTAATTACTTATCTTAATATAAGCATAAATTTGGTAGACTCTTCACCAATATGACAAATATAAAAGCAAAAAAGAGATTTGGACAAAATTTCTTAAAAGACGATTCAGTATTAATAGAGATCATCCAATCGATGCCCCGTAACGATAATCATATCGTGGAAATTGGGCCTGGCTTAGGTGATTTGACAAAGAAACTTGTCAAGTGCAAAGATGTAACAGCCTACGAGGTAGATAGAGATTTATACTCTATATTGCAAAAAGAGTTTCAAAAAGAATTAGAATCCAATAATTTAAATATCATTTTAGGTGATGTATTAGAAAAGTGGAATCAAAATAATTCACTATATAATAGTAAGTATGACATGATTGCCAACTTACCATATTATATAGCAACAAATATTATATTGAACGCATATGATGATATTAATTGTGAGCATATCATTGTAATGGTTCAAAAAGAAGTCGCAGATAAATTTACAGCAACATGTGGAGATAAAGAATATTCTTCATTAGGTGTCATAACACAATTAGTATCAAAAGAGGCAAAAACTATAATAGTTGTTCCTCCGGAGAGTTTTAATCCTCCACCAAAAGTGGACTCTGCTGTTATTTATATCAAAAAAGATTTAGATAAGTCAGTAAGTGTTGGATTTAAAAAATTTCTAAGAGGTTGTTTTGTACAGCCAAGAAAAAAACTAATTAAAAATTTATCGGCATTTCATAATAAAAGACTCTTAGTAGATGTATTTGAAGAGCTAAATATATCAGATAACGCAAGACCTCATGAAGTTGATGCATCTTTGTATAGCCATATTTATACAAAGGTAACAAATAATGGAAGAGAACAAAACACAACCTGCTAAACCACAAGCAGAAAATAATGAAAAAAAAGCTGTAGTTAGTAATTCAAATAAATCTGAAAATACTAACTCTAATCAAAACCCAAACCAAAAAGGAAAAACAGTTCCTCAAAAAAGAAAACCACCTGTAAGTGGTAATGGTTGGACAAATGATTTAAAAAAAGCATTTGAAACAAATGAGAGAATTCAAAAAGAAAGATTAAATCCTCATAATAAATTAAACCTAAAATCTGAAGCTAGTATCAAAGTTACTCCTCTTGGTGGACTTGGTGAAATTGGTGGAAATATGATGGTAATTGAAACAGATACTTCTGCAATCATCATTGATGTAGGAATGTCATTTCCTGATGAATCAATGCATGGTGTGGATATTTTAATTCCTGATTTTACATATGTAAGACAAATTAGAAGCAAAATTTCTGCTATTTGTATCACTCACTCTCATGAAGATCATATTGGTGCTATGCCTTATATTTTTAAAGAACTTCAAGTTCCAATTTATGGTACATCTTTGCCTTTAGAATCAATTGGTTCTAAATTTGATGAACATAAAATGAAACAACATAGAAGTTATTTCAGAGCAGTACAAAAAAGAAAACCTATTAAAATAGGTGAATTTGAAGTAGAGTGGATGCATATGACTCACTCAATTATTGATAGTTCATCATTAGCTATTACTACTGAAGCTGGTACTATTATTCATACTGGAGATTTTAAAATAGATCATACACCAGTAGATGGATATCCTGCAGATTTACATAGACTAGCTCATTATGGTGAAAAAGGTGTTTTAGCACTTTTAAGTGATAGTACAAATTCACACTCTCCAGGGTTTACAAAAACAGAAAAAACTGTTGGGCCAACATTTGAAAGAATTTTTGCAAAAGCAAAAGGTAGAATTATTATGTCTACTTTCTCTTCAAACTTACATAGAGTTGCACAAGCAATTCAAACAGGTATCAATAGCGGAAGAAAAATCTGTGTTATTGGTAGAAGTATGGAGAAAAACCTTGATATAGCTTTAACTTTAGGATATTTAAAATTTCCAAAAGAAAACTTTATCGATGCACATGAAGTAAATAAACATCTTGATAAAGAGGTTTTAATCGTTACTACTGGTTCTCAAGGTGAACCAATGTCAGCATTATTTAGAATGTCTATACATGAACATAGACATATAAAAATCAAACCAGAAGATACTATTGTATTATCTGCTAAAGCAATTCCAGGAAATGAAGGAAGTGTTTCTGAAATCATTAACCAGATTCAAAAAGCAGGGGCTTCTGTAGCATACCAAAACTATGCAGATATTCACGTATCTGGACATGCTGGTCAAGAAGAACAAAAACTTATGTTAAGACTTTGTAAACCTAAATTTTTCTTACCGATTCATGGTGAATACAACCATGTTGTAAGACATATCCAAACAGGTATTGATTGTGGTGTACTAGAGAGAAATACATACATCTTAAGTGATGGAGAGCAAGTAGAGATTGCACCAAAATTCCTTAAAAAAGTGAAAACTGTTAAAACAGGTAAAACATATATCGGTAACCAAAGAAATAGAAAAATTGGTGATGATGTTGTTATTGATAGACAAACTATGGCTAATGAAGGTGTAATTATGATCGTTGCACAAATATCTGAAAATGATAGAAAAGTAGTAGGACCTTCAAGAGTAAGTTCATTTGGTATGGTTGACTCTAAACAAGAAAAACATTTTGCAAAAGAGATTGAAGATATTTTAGCTCACTTCTTAGAACACATTAAACCAGGTATTTTACAAAATACAAGAGCCGTTGAAGAAGAATTAAGAAAAGTTGTTAGAAAACATTGTATTAGAAAATATAGAAAATACCCAATGATTGTACCAACAATTTTTGTTCAATAATTATATATTTTATAAAATGTTCCACATGGAACAAATCAAAAAGGGAAGTGATAAATTCACTTCCCTTTTTTAATGCAAAAAAGAAACAATAATGAATAAATTTGGATATAATTCCAATATTAAAAAACAAGGAAATAATCATGGGAAATAATGACAATAGAAATGAAGAAGAGGGTAAAACTAGACTAAATAAGTTTATCTCACACAATAGTAGATTTAGTAGAAGAGAAGCTGATGAATTAATCAAAGCAGGTAAAGTATCAATAGATGGTAAAGTTATCGGTGATTTAGCAACAAAAGTAGGTTTTAAAACAATAGTAAAAGTAAATGGTAGAACTGTAAAAGTTGATTTTTCAAGAGCATCTACAGTTATTGTATACAATAAACTAAAAGGTGAGATTGTTTCAAAAAATGATCCACAAGGACGAAAAATCATATATGATACAATTGGTAAAAAATTTAGCCACTTTATTCCTATAGGAAGACTAGATTATGCAAGTGAAGGGATGTTATTATTAACAGATGATCCTAAAATTGCAACAGCAATTATGACTTCAGATTTAGAAAGAGTATATAAAATTAAAATTGAAGGTGAAGTTTCAAAAGCAATGATAAACGCAATGGATAATGGTATAACATTAGATGATGCAACTGCAGGTGCTTGGGACAATACAAAAACTATAAACATGGAGTTTAAAGCCTTTTTAGGATATCAAATCCAAACAAGTACTCCAAAATATTCTAAGTTAAAAGTTGCAATCTCTGAAGGTAAAAATAGAGAGTTAAGAAGATTTTTTGCACACTTTGGAGCAAAGGTTGTTGATCTTAAAAGAGTAAGTTTTGGAGGAATTAACTTAAATAACTTACCATCTGGAAAAGTACGATATCTAGAAAGAGATGAGTATGATAACTTGAGAGATTTTATGAAACAACAAAATAAAGAAAATAGAAAGAAAGATAACCAAGATTTATACGACGATGAGTACTAATCTAGCAAACATCTTACGGCCTCAAACTCTTGAAGAGTTTATAGGTCAATCTCACATAATAGCACCCAATAAAGCACTCCACAAACTTATAATAAAAAAAGAGATTCCACATCTCTTTTTTTACGGACCTCCAGGAACTGGTAAAACTACTTTAGCCAAAATCATATCAAAAAATAGCGGATATGATTTTTATAATATGAATGCAACTAGCCTAAAAATTGAACAACTAAGAGAGATATTTAAAAGATATGATGGTGCACTTATAAAACCACTTATTTTTATCGATGAAGTACATCGTCTTACAAAAACACAACAAGAAGTATTGTTACCAATTATGGAAAACTATGAAGCAATTATAGTAGGAGCAAGTACAGAAAATCCATTTTTTTCATTAACTAATGGGATACGTTCAAGAAGTTTTATCTACGAATTTAAAACACTAACGTATAAAGAGCTTGAAAATCTATTATATAAAGCAATCAAATCACTTGATATCACTATAGATAAAGAAGCTATAGAGTATGTAATAGTGAGTAGTAGTGGGGATGGGAGAGCATTATTAAATCTACTTGATTTTACTTCTAAACTAGAAAATAATATTACTCTAGAAACACTCAAAGAGTTACGTATGAATAGTATGGGAGATGGAGTAAGTTCATCACAAAGTCATTATGATATTACTAGTGCAATGATAAAATCTCTTAGAGGAAGTGATGTAGATGCTGCTTTGTATTATCTTGGAAGATTAATTGATGGAGGTGAAAGTGTTGATTTTATATCAAGAAGACTTGTTATCTTTGCCAGTGAAGATATAGGAAATGCAAATCCTCATGCTCTAAACCTAGCAAATAGCACAATGCAAAGCTGCAACAAAATAGGTTTTCCAGAATCTAGAATTATACTCGGACAATGTGTAATATATCTAGCTTCTTGTCCAAAATCAAATGCAGCATATATGGCAATTAACCAGTCACTTGCATACATACAAAGTGAAGAAGTTTTAAATATCCCCACACATTTAAGAGATGCTCACGTAGGATATAAATATCCACACGATTTTGGTGGATATGTAGAACAACAATATTTAGAAAAAAATATAACTTTTTACGAAAGTAAAAAAATTGGCTATGAAAAAACACTTGATGATTGGATATCTAAAATTAAGATATGATATAATCACAAATAGATTATAAAGACAAATGGGAGAAAATATATGCAACACCTTATTACAACCGAAGACTTTTCAAACGAAGAGATAATTAAACTTTTCGATGATGCGAAACTATTTATAGATTTAAAATCAAACAACCTTTTAAAAGGGAAAATAATAGTAACTTTGTTTTTTGAAAACTCAACACGAACACGAAGTAGTTTTGAAATTGCAGCAAAAAGATTAGGTGCAGAAGTTGTAAATTTAGAAGTTCAAACAAGTTCAACAAAAAAAGGTGAAACAGTAGAGGATACTATAGCAAACTTAGATGCTATGAAACCAGATGCTATTATTATACGTCATAGTGATAGTGGACTGCCTGCAAGTTTAATAAAACATGTAAACTGTCCTATTTTAAATGCTGGTGATGGAAGAAATGCTCATCCTACACAAGCATTATTAGACTTATATACAATTATGGATTATTATAACTATGATGTAAAAGATAGAAATATCGCAATTGTTGGTGATGTTTTAAATTCACGAGTTGCTTCTTCAAACTTAGAACTTTTACCTAGATTTGGATTAAATCCTATTTTAGTAGCTCCAAAAGAGTTTCATGTTACATCAAAGTTTAAAACAGTAAGAAATATCAAATCTGTAATAGATGACTTAGATATAATTATGAGTTTAAGAGTTCAACATGAAAGACACAATTTCTCAAGAACAGAAGAAGAATTAGAAGCAAGTAAGAAAAAATATGCAAAAAAATACTGTATCACTCAAAAACTAATCAAAAACAATGACTTACTTATTTTACACCCAGGGCCAGTAAATAGAAATATAGATATTAGTGATGAAGTTTTAGAAGATCCAAGATCAAAAGTATTAGAACAAGTAACAAATGGAGTTGCTGTTAGAATGGCTTGTTTAAAAAAGTTAATATTAAAACAGTAAAAACTTGAATTTAAAAGAACAACTCAATTTTTATGGTGAAAAAAAAGAGCCTTTTTTTTTCATCATTAACTATGACACTTCACTTTATGAGGTGATAGCCCTAAAAGATCTTCCAGATAATATAAAATATGAAATTACAGAAAATAGAAACTATGTAAAACACTCTCATATTTTACAAAAAGAACATCAAGATTTTACTTTGTATCAAAAAAAATTTGATTTACTCAAAGAGGAGATCAAAAATGGTAATACTTATCTATCAAATCTCACAACTACAACAAATATAAAAACAGATTTGTCCTTACAGAAAATATATAATGTAGCTAATGCAAAATTTAAATTACTTTATAGAGATAAATTTGTTTGCTTTTCCCCAGAAAGATTTTGTGAGATAAAAGATAATACAATTTATACGTACCCTATGAAAGGGACAATAGATGCAAAAATAGAAAATGCAAAACAAACTATCCTTGATGATAAAAAAGAGTTGGCAGAGCATACTATGATTGTTGATTTATTGAGAAATGATCTTGCAATTGTTTCTAAAAAAGTCAAGGTAGATAAATTTAGGTATTGCGAAAATATCAAAGCAGGGGAAAAAGAACTTATTCAAGTAAGTTCTAAAATATCTGGAGAGTTAGAAAAATCTTGGGAAAAAAACATAGGTAATATTATAACATCCTTATTACCTGCAGGAAGTATTACAGGAGCACCAAAAAGAAAAACAGTAGAAGTTCTAAAACAAATAGAAAACTATGAGAGAGGATACTTTACTGGTGTTTTTGGAATATATGATGGAACAAAGCTAGATAGTTCAGTAATGATACGTTTTATAGAACAAGATGATAAAGATAACTTTATCTATAAAAGTGGCGGTGGTATAACGAGTGATAGTGAAGTATATAAAGAATATCAAGAGATGTGTGATAAAGTTTATATACCATAAAGGATACAAATGAATTATTTTGAAACAATTAAATGTGATGATATGGAAGTTTTTAATATAGAATATCATCAACAAAGAATATCAAATACTATTGGAAAAAATATCAATCTTTTGGAATATATTTATCCCCCTAATAGTAAACTACTAAAATGTAAAATCATTTATACACAAGATGATATTGTTGATGTAATATTTGACACCTATAAAAAGAAAGAGATAAAAAGCTTAAAAATTATACATGACGATAAGATAACCTATAAATATAAATATGAAAAAAGAGATGAGTTAAATACTTTATCAAAACACAAAGATAATGCTGATGATATTATAATAGTTAAAAATGGTTTGATTACAGATACCACGATTGCTAATATTGCAATATTTATAAATAATCAATGGTTCACTCCCAAACAACCTCTTTTATTAGGAACTACGAGACAAAGATATATAGATAATGGAAAATTAAAAGAAAAAGATATTACTATAGATGATTTTCAAAAAGCAGAAAAAATTGCTCTTTTAAATGCAATGATTGATTTTGATATCCTAGAAGATATCAAAATACTATTTTAAATCATCAACAACAGGTATTAAAATTTGATTGAATTTATGACTATCATATGAAAGTAAATCACTATCTGTACTAAAAAATTTTACTTTTCTTTTTTTAAACATCTCTGCTTTTAAAGGTAAGATTTGTAAAACATTTTGTTCTTGACTTAATCTTTTGATAGGATTTGATTTTTCTGAAACTACCACAATGTTTTGATTGAAAATTTTTGACAAATTATTTAAATGAGACATTAGGTTTTCTCTTTTTGCATCACCTATTGGGTCTATATCAAATACTTTTGGTGTAATTTTTAATTGATTTGATATATCAAATAATATCGGAGAAATTTGTTCATAAAGTTTGTTGTCATTTAGTAATACTAGTGAACTTTTTAAAGATGAGATATTTTCATTTCCCACTTTAAAAATAGGAATTTTTAAAGACAAAATATCACTTACTATTTCTCTATAATCCAATAAGCTTTTTGTTAAAACTATCATTCCCATATCAAATTTATATTTATCTTCTTTAAGGATTTTTCTCATCCCTTTACTATGATAATCCATACTGATAACTAGATTTTTTACACCATCAAGTAAAGATTTTACTTTATTTACCATCTCAACTGTACTATGTCTTGTAATTTTTACGATTAATTTAGCATTTTTTAGACGCTTGTGTAAAATTTTTACACCTTTAATTACATTAATTATCTCAGGTTCGTTTTGAATATACATATCAATATATAAATAAAGATTTTGTCCAAATGGCATTGGAAATTGTGCACTAGATTTTGAAATAGCACTGTATACTTGAAGTAAAACATCTGGTTTACCAATAATTACAATAAGATCATTTGGTTTAATAATCAAAGATGCTTTTACTGTCATAAGTTGTTGATTTCTATATAAAGCAACAACTCGCCAGTCCTTTTGACCTATACTTCCTATATATCTATAAGCATAAGTACTACCAAAAGGAACTTTTATCTCCATAATCTCACCTTGTTTTAATCCAATATTTTGGGCAAAAACAGGAATATTAGGTAAAAGCTCTATAAGTCCGTTTGATAAAACATCTTGACCTCTATAGTACTGTACATTTTTGTCATTTAATTGAAGATTCCAATTATCATACACATTAAAGTGTAAATCTTTATATTTCTTTCGTATATTTTGAACAACAGCAATAGTGTCTTCTTTAGTTGATAAAACAACTAAAGCATCTTGATATAAAACTTTATTTAATACAAACAATAATTTGGAATAACTAGTAGGATCAAATTTATATAAAGTAAAGTTTGATGGTATGTTATCTTCAAGTATTGAATCATCAGTATAGATGATATCATACTGATTGAAATTATTATTTAAGTCGATCATTCTTTTCATTAGATGTTTAGCGATATGCCCATCCAATATTACGAGTACATTTTTCATAAGGGCATTATAGCTAATTTATGGTAAAATCAGTAAATAATAAGGATATAGATGGAAACTGAAGTTAGAAAATTACCAAAAAAGACTGTATTTTTAATGATTATTTTAACCGGATTAGGAATAATATGGTATTTTTTAGTAGCAAATGGACAAGCAAATAAAGTAACCAAAATTCTGCATAAATTAGGGTATGATAAAGTTATAGATGTAAAAGTTTATGCAAACCACCAATTTATTAGAGATGACATAAATGTTAAAGGTTATAAATATACAGTGAGTTTTACAAATCTTAAAACAAATGAAACATGTAAAGGTTTTGTGTTGAAAGATTTTAAAAGAAATGTAGACAAAGACTTAATTTGTACAAAAATAAAATAGGATTTTAAAATGAGTTTAAAAGAAAATATCAATTATACAATATGGTGTGATTTTATAGAAAGAGAGTTTTTAGAAAATGGTTTTCAAGAATTAATTGATGACAAAATCATTCATGGTGCGACTAGCAATCCAGCAATTTTTGAACAATCTATCAATTCTTCAGAAGCTTATGCTCAACAAATAAATATGCTTCAAGCAAATGAAACAAAAAAAATTTATGAAGAGTTAGCTATCACAGATATAAAAAGAGCTGCATCATTGTTAAAACCTTTAAACGAAAGTGATGCAAATGATGGTTTTATTTCGCTTGAAGTAGATCCAACTCTATGTGATGATGCTCAAGCAACTACAGAAGAGGGTATCCGTTTAGAAAAACAAATTGGATATAGAAATGTAATGATAAAAGTTCCAGCAACACAAGCTGGCTATATTGCAATGGAACAGTTAACAGCACTAGGTATCAATGTAAATGCAACATTAGTATTTTCTCAAGAGCAAGCAATAAATTGTGCAAAAGCTTTAAATGAAGGGATCATCAAAAGTGGAAAAGATACAAAAGGTGTCGTATCAATTTTTGTAAGTAGATTTGATAGAACTTTAGATGAGATGATGATTAAAAAAGATTTAGAGCCATCAAAGGTTGGTATTATGAATGCATTGAAATGTTATTATGAGATTGAAAAATTTGAAAATGATAATATCAGAACATTATTTGCAAGCACTGGTGTAAAAGGAGATCAATTAGATCCAAGCTATTATATTGATAATCTTATATATAAAAATACTATAAACACTGCTCCATTAGCAACAATAAAAGCGTGGATAGAAAATGGTAGTAAAAAAGAATCAGTACAAATAACTGAAGATGATTGTGATAAATATTTTGAAAAACTTTCTAAAAGAAATATAAATATAGATCATATAGCAAAACAATTACTAAAAGATGGTTTAGATGCATTTAAATTGTCTTTTGAAGTATTATTAAAAAAAGTTAAATTATAAAAAGGGTATAACGATGAGTAAAATTTGGACACCAAATTCTTGGAGAGATTTTCCAATTAAACAACAACCAATCTACGAAGATATGAAAAAAGTTAAAAAAGTTGAAAAAGAGTTATCTTCATATCCTCCATTAATATTTGCAGAAGAAGCAAGACAATTAAAATCTCAATTAGCAGATGTAGCTAATGGAAATGCTTTTTTACTACAAGGTGGAGATTGTGCTGAAAGTTTTAAAGCATTTAATGCAAACAATATAAAATCATTGTTTCAAGTTATGATGCAAATGGCAGTTGTTATGACATTTAGTGCAGGAAAACCTGTAGTAAAAGTAGGAAGAATTGCAGGACAATTTGCAAAACCAAGATCTAGTGACACAGAAATTATAGATGGTATAGAGTATCCAAGTTATAGAGGTGATATCGTAAATGATATTGCAACAGATATTAAATCTAGAATGCCAAACCCTAAGAAACTTCTAAAAGCATATAATCAAAGTGCAGCAACACTAAATCTTTTAAGAGCATTTTCAAGAGGTGGTATGGCTGATTTAAATAAAGTACATTCTTGGAATCTGAACTATATGAAAGATCATACTTTAGGTGAAAAATATGAAGAATTAGCATCAAAAATCAGTGAAAGTTTAAAATTTATGGAAGCATGTGGAATAAAATCTGCAAATACTCCTGCGTTAAATCAAACAACACTATTTACTTCACATGAAGCTTTATTACTTAACTATGAAGAAGCAATGACAAGAAAAGATAGTCTAACAGGTGATTGGTATGATTGTAGTGCTCATATGTTATGGATAGGTGATAGAACAAGAGGATTAGATGAAGCTCATATAGAATACTTTAGAGGTATTAAAAACCCTATAGGATGTAAAGTGGGACCTACTATGAAAGAAGATGAGCTTATCAAATTAATTGATAAATTAAATCCTGAAAATGAAGCTGGAAGATTAAATCTTATCGTTAGAATGGGTGCAAATAATATCGCTGAAAAATTCCCTAAACTACTTAAAAAAGTAGAGAGTGAAGGTAAAAAAGTAGTTTGGTCAAGTGATCCTATGCATGGAAATGTTGAAAAAGCTGATAATGGATACAAAACAAGAGATTTTGATAATATCTTGGGTGAAGTAAAACAATTTTTCCAAATCCACAAAGCGCAAGGTTCAGTTGCTGGTGGTATCCACTTAGAGATGACTGGACAAGATGTTACAGAGTGTACAGGAAGTAGAAGTAGCAATATTACTACAAATGACTTAACTAACAGATACCATACACAATGTGATCCTCGACTTAATGCTGATCAATCTTTAGAGTTAGCATTTATGATTGCTGAAACTATGAAAGAGGCTTAAGATATTATATAAATTATAATATCTTTCATAAAAAAAGGTTACCAATTATGGTAACCTTTTTTTATATCTATAAAGAATATTAAACATCTAAATGTTCAACATCCTTCGCATGATCTTCTATATATTTTCTTCTAGGTTCAACTTCATCACCCATAAATAAAGTAAAAGTCTCACTTGCTATTTCAGCATCATCAACAGTTACTTTTAAAAGTCTTCTATTTTCTGGTATCATTGTTGTTTCCCAAAGCTGTTCAGGATTCATCTCACCAAGACCTTTGTATCGTTGTATATAAGCACCTTTTTTAGCACTCTCTTCAATCTCTTCAAGATACTGAATCATATCTCTATTTTCAAAAATAGAAGTATCTCTATCAAGTATTTTCTTGTAAAGATATGTAGCTTCTGCAAAATAAGGACTTGCAAATAATTCATCATCAATGATAAGCTCTTCTAGTCCTTCATTTGTTTGTACAAACAGATGTATTGCTTCTTCATTTACATTTTTACTTAAAATATTGTAACCACTTGTCGTTAAATATTTCTCTACTGCTTCAAAAAGTGCATCATTTGAAAGACCAACTAACTGATCGTTTTCAATGATATACTTAATCACTTCAACTAAAGAATATCTTTTTTCAAGGTTTTCTAACATCCCTCTATATGCAGAAACGATTTTAAACATCTCTACTAAATCATTATGACCCATACCTTGGAATTCAAAATTTCCTAGACCATTTTCAATTAGGAAGTTACTAAGAGCATTATTATCTTTTAGATATGTCTCATTTTTCCCTTTTCTATATAAGTATAAAGGTGGTTGTGCAATATATAAATACCCTTTATCAATAATAGGTCTTAAAAATCTAAAGAAAAATGTTAATAATAAAGTTTGAATATGACTACCATCGACATCGGCATCCGTCATAATAATTACTTTATGATATCTTACTTTCTCTTCATTAAAATCTTCACCTATACCACAACCCATTGCTGTAATCATATTTTTAATCTCTTCAGATTTTAAAATTTTATCAAGTCTTGCTTTTTCAACATTTAAAATCTTACCTTTTAAAGGTAAAATAGCTTGATAAACTCTATCTCTACCTTGCTTAGCAGAACCACCAGCAGAATCCCCTTCCACCAGATACAACTCTGCAATTTCAGGGTCTTTTGTTTGACAGTTAGCAAGTTTACCAGGAAGAGTACCTACAGACATAGTATCTGTTTTTCGAGTAAGTTCTCTAGCTTTTTTAGCAGCTTCACGTCCACGTGCAGCCATTAAAGCTTTTTCCATTACAAGCTTGGCTTGTACAGGATTTTCTTCAAAATATTTATTTAATGCTTCAAAAGTAAGTTTTTGACAGATAGGTTTTACATAAGAAGACCCTAGTTTTCCTTTTGTTTGTCCCTCAAATTGAGGCTCAGGAACTCGTACAGAAACAACTGCAACTAAACCTTCTCGTACATCATTACCATCAAGTTTTGCATCTTTATCTCTAGTATTTGCATTTTCTTTTAAATATTTTCTTATAGATCGAGTAAGACCATCTTTAAAACCAGCTTCATGTGTACCACCATCCATTGTATTAATATTATTAACAAAAGACTTTGTATTTCCTACATAAGTATCGTTATACATTAAGGCTATATCTACTTCGACACCTTCTTCTCTAGCACTAAAAGATAAAGAATCTGTAATCGCTTTTGATTTATTTGTATCTTCCACAAATTGTTTAATACCACCTTCAAAGTGATATACCTCTTTTTTACCATTTTCTCTTTTATCTTCAAGAACAATAGTAATAATTGGATTTAAATAAGCTACTTCTTTAAATCTTTTTGCAAGTGTATCAAAAGAGTATTCAGAAACTTCAAAAATAGTATTATCAGGTATAAATTCAATTGTAGTACCAGTTTTTTTAGTAGTTCCTATTACTTCTAAAGGTTTATCAAATTTACCTTTAGAAAATTCTTGATAGTGAATTTCATTTTCTCTATGAATAGTCATTTTTAAAGAAGACGAAAGAGCATTTACAACAGAAACACCAACTCCATGTAAACCACCAGAAACTTGATAAGTATCTTTATCAAATTTACCACCAGCGTGAAGTACAGTTAAAGCAACAGTTGCAGCACTAATTTTTTCACCTGGATGAATATCAGTAGGAATACCTCTAGCATTATCAGAAACAATAATTCCATTTTCTTTTGTAATAGTTACTTTAATAGTATCACAAAATCCAGCCATCGCTTCATCTATCGAGTTATCAACAACTTCATAAACCATATGATGAAGACCATTAATATTGGTATCACCAATATACATACCAGGTCTTTTTCTTACTGCTTCAAGTCCTTTAAGGACTTTAATATTACCAGCTCCGTATTCTTTTTTTTCAGTTTCTGTGCTCATATATCTCCTATCCTTATTTATCTAACACTATTGGCATAACGATTGTTATGAAATTATTATCCTCTAAATAAAAAGGTAAATTTGATTCGTTAAAACCTATATTTATATTTTCATTTGTCGTACTACTTAAAAAATCTAAAATATATTTACTATTTACAGCAATATAAAAAGAATCTTCAATATTTAATTGAACATCTATTTGAGTTTTTGATTCACTATCATCATCTAGTGATTCAAATATTATACTGTCTTGATTAAAAGTCATTTTTATTTTAGATTCAATAGAAGTAACTAATTTAATAGCTTCTATTAATAAAGCTTTTGATAATGGAAAATTATATTTTAAATTATTTGGAATAATTCTTTCATAATCAGGAAACTTTCCATTAATTAATTTTGTAAAAAAAGTATAATTATTATTTGAAACTACTAAATTAGTATCATCATATTTTGCTGTAGCTTCATCTAAAAATAGTTTTTGTATCTCAATAATAGCTTTTTTAGGAATGATGATTTGAGACTCTTCATTAGATATATTTTCTAAATTTGAAACTGCTAATCTTCTAGTATCAGTTGCAACAAAATTGATCTTTTGTGATTTTATATCTATCAATGCACCATTTAACTCAAATTTAGGATTATTATTATCTATTGATGGTGTAATTTTTCTTATAGAACTTATTAAATTTATAGTATTTATATTTAAAGATTTTAAATTATCTAGTTTTACAAAATCTGGATATTCATTTGCATTGTACATAGGTAGTTTAAAGTTAGATCTTTTTTGTTTAATATTTAAATTATTATCTACTACTTCAAATATGATATTCTCATCTTTTAATCTTCTAATAATATTTAATAAATTACTTCCATTAACTGTTGACTTACCATCTATAATATCTGTTATATCTGTTACATTAGCTTCACAACCCATTTCGTAATCAGTTGATTTTATAATTAAATTAGTATTTAATACTTCCATATAAATATGAGAAGTTATAGAACTAGAGTCTTTTTTATTTAAAAATGGTTGCATAGAAGAAACAATATTTTCAATGATGTTTTTAGATATCGTAAATTTCATTTTTTTCCTTTTCGCTATTATTTATATTATATAAATAAGTAGTATTAGTAGTAGT
>Ga0193964_1000016_pt1 | contig 81472 bp, 111 predicted proteins | sample FB_7_MG_FD_140323 | JGI IMG/M metagenome (GOLD analysis project Ga0193964, IMG submission 140323) | Microbial mat bacterial communities from the Broadkill River, Lewes, Delaware, United States - FB_7_MG | ecosystem: Environmental > Aquatic > Freshwater > River > Microbial mats | place: USA... | reverse complement strand
GGATACAGATAAAAATAGATTAATAGATAATGTAGAAGAAAAACAAAAAACCGCTAAAGATAAAAATAACTTTATTAAAATGCAAATACATTGGTCAGAAACTGGTAAGACAGAAGAATGGTTTGAAGATCAAGTTAAAGCTCTAGACTTTAACATGAGAAAGGTTAATCAAGAGATTAACTTAGTATTCTTAGGTAGTACAGGAGCAATCTTCCCAGATGAAGTACTTGAAAAATTTGTCCCTACTAAATATAATGCTGTGATGCAATTAGCCTATGGTCAAAAGATGAATCTATTCGAAGAAATTGATCCAACTAAAACTTATTTACTTGGTGTGGATAATGCTGCTAGTACAGCTGCCGCGGCGGATTATAGTACTATGGTATTAACTGAAGCAGAAAGTGGAAAACAAGTTGGGGAATTTCAAGGGAAGTTCTCGGTTATTAAAAGATACGCTGGGGTAGTAAAAAGTGCAATTCTTCAACTTTCCACAGTACACGGATTAAAGCCAGATAATTTAAAAGTAATTATTGAGAGAAACTCATTTGGTATTGGAGTTATAGAAGAAGTTATTTTTGGAGAGGGTCCAGATAATTGGAAATATGATTATGACTCATTTATATATAGAGGTAAAATAAGAGATGAAAGAATTCCAGGATTAAATACTAATAAGAATAATAGAGAGCAAATGTTTAACTTATTGCTTTCTATGGTTAATACTAATCCTTATTTACCACAAGGTATTTTATTACAAGAAGAATTAAGAAATCTTGAGCAAAAATCTAGTGGTAGAATTGAAGCTGCTAGAGGGATGCATGATGACCTTGTTATGGCTTATAACTTTACTCTTCTTATAAGACACGAGATGATTCAAAATGGAGAAATCCAAACAGATGATACTCCAGATGGTTATAAATTATCTTCCGAACAATTAATTAATTATATGGATGTTACTTTTAGTACAACTGAGAATATAAATAAAAAAGAATCTTCTTTTGCTCAGGGAACTATAGTTAAAAATGTCTTTAGTTCTCAAGAAGAAGAAATGAATAAGATTAGAGAAATTAGAGAAACTTATGCTATTCCTTCTCAGTTAATGAGAGATAGAGAATCGGATGATGATGAGGATTATGGTATGGAAGCTTACTCTATATTTTAAATAGCTATAGATAGTTTAGCTTAGTATAGTGAGCTAGCTATTAGCTAAATTAAAAAAAGATACGAAGAAAAAAGTTAGGGGCTTTCGCCCCTAACAATTCCTGTCTTTAATTATAAGGATTAAACTTTTTTTTATCTTCCCCTTTTGTAATAACAACTCGAACGATAGCTCCCATTTTTAATTCAAACTCAACCGTATCTTTTTCAGTTAAATTATGCTTATTCGCAAGATCATTACCAACTATATCTTTTATCTCTTCTGTATTATACACTATTTTCATTTTCATTCTTTCTATTTAAATTTTAACTGTAGTTTATTATCTTTCTTATATTTCTCAAATTGAATTTGATTATAATCATAATCAGAATACTTTACTCCATTTAAATAATATTGTACGTCTCCATTACTTTTCATAATAGCAGGTCCGTCTTCTCTATGTAGTTTTCCATTTATATAATAGTTAATTCCATTACTTTTCATAATAGCAGGTCCGTCTTCTCTATGTAGTTTTCCATTTATATAATATTGAATGGAATCAGTGTTCATAACAGCTGGTCCATCTTCTTTATGATATTCGCCATTCTTATAATAATACTTTGCTCCCTGTTTATAAATAACTGCTGGACCATCATCTCTATGAAATAGACCATCTCTTTTAAATACTATATAATCGTCCCGAATATGACCCTTGGATTTACCATTACCTATTTTTAGTAATTCCTTTTTATAAAGAGATGGTTCTCTTAAATCAATAAATTTTGTATAGTGCATTTTTAGGTCCTTCAAAATTTAATAAACTTTTGTACTTTTGCTTATATAACTTTAAGGCTACTTTTGTATAAGTACTATAGTTATATTCTTTATTTTTTAAATAGTATCTCTCGACACCATTATGTAAAATAATAGCTGGTCCGTCTTCTCTATGATACCTACCATTATTATAATAGAATCGATCATTATGAGAATTAGTAAAAGCGGGACCATCATCTCTATGAAGTTTTCCATTCTTATAATAATGAGTATTATTATTGGATTCTATAATAGCCGGACCATCATCTCTATGTCTTTTATTATTTATAAAATATTCAATAGTACCATTTTTAGTTATAATAGCTGGTGCTCCAACTCTATGAAGTTTTCCGTCTTTAAAATATTTAAATATATTATACATGATGCCGAATTCGCTATCAGATAAACCGTAATTATATAAATACTCTTCTTCTTTATATAGATCAATTCTGCCATCTAAGGTATTTAAATTTCTTTCAAAATTCATCTTTCTCCTTTTTAATTTATTATATTCCCATCGGGGAATAATTTAAAAAGAATTAACAACCACGATAACCACCACCACATGTAGTATAACTTTGATCTATTTCTATATTATTTAAATCCTCCGGAGTATGCTCATTTAATATTCTTTGAACAACATTATTGATAATTTCAGTAGACCTTGGTCTAAGTCTTCCATCACTTCCAGCGAATCTTTCTGGACCATTACCAGCTTTAATTAAAGCATTTAATTGAAAAGAATCAACTGTTTTTTCTGCAGTATAAACTAATTTTTTCCCTTCCCAGTCTCTAGTAATATTACCATTACTTTGAAGAATAAGTTCATAAGTTTCATCAAATAAACCTTTCTGTTTAAAAGTTTCTGTTGGTTCATAATCGCTTTTATGAAATTTAAATTTATATCCAGCCACTCCAAAAATATCTGTTTTACAAACTGGACATTCTGACTCTTGAACTGGTTTCAATCCTTGATCTAAAAAATATTGTTCCATTTTATTTTCTGAATAATTATCATATTGATTTCTAAAACTAACTGTTTTTATACCAGTATAATTCATAAAATTTAACCACATTGGAAAAGATTGAGGTATATTATCTTGCATAACACAATTATATGTTATATCAATATTAGTCAATCTATGTATCTCATTGGCTATTCTTTTTAAATTAAACTTTTCTGGAATGTTCCCAGTTTTAAAAATAGCTTTATTAAGTTTATCATTATGATGATGTCTACTAATATTGATATGATCTATTGTTCTTTTTAAATGTCTTAGATTTGAATTTTCTTTGACTAAATTAGAACCATTAGTAGTAAGAACAACTTTATTAAATCTATCTCTATGTTTAGAAATAATATACAGAGCTTCTTTAAAATAAGGGCTTATTGTTGGTTCCCCACCAGTGATTGAAATTTGTGTAAACATAGGTGGAAGATTATTTAAAGCATATTCAAGACTTGGTAAAAAGCCTTCCGTATCTTGTTCTTCTTCCCACTTACAAAAACCACATTTTGAATTACATGGTCCAGGTAGAACTACTGTAAAGTTAGGGTTCTTGTTATTTGTATTTACATGAATCATTTAGTCCTCCTGTTTTTCCATAAGTATATAAGTCCAATCATAATCCCATTCGTTATCATTTTCAGGCTCAAATAAAGACCAATCTAATAATGATAATTCATCTTTTAATTCTTGAATAGTTTTAGTAGTACCATCTATTCTATATACTGAATGATTCCCAGAATTATATAAATGTTTGCATATATTAATTGCAGTTCTCTCAGTTCCTTTAACTATTTGTAATACAGTTTTAGCATTAATAGTTACCTTTTTTTTTACTTCCATTAAAATATCTTTAGTATGGAAATTATCTGGATCTTCTGGTTGCATAGATAGAATTGCATGTTCATTAAAAAAACCCCGCATACTAGAAATTAATTGTTCTAGGCTAAACTCTTTACCTAGGCCCTTTAACCCTTTTATTCTTATTTCGCTCATTATAATATATCCTTTAAACTTTTATTTTGTCTAAGACTTTTTAATAATCCAACTTTCCCAGTAGTCAATAAGTTTTGAACGAATTGTTCACAACCAAGAAAACCATTTTGAAATTTCTCAAGCTTACCTTTTTCCACATCTGTAATATATTTACAAGTTATTTCTACTGAAATATTATCTACTTTAGTCCGATAAGTATTCTTAGCTAATTCTTTTAAAAAATTATGTCTTACTAATTGTCTGGAAGTAACATAAGTAATAAAAATATAATTTAAATTATCTACCTTATGACCATTTATAATACTACCAATTGGGGCAGTAATTAAAAAAACTATTCTTTTCATATTTTTTTTCCTTTATTTTTTTCTTGTCTTTTTCCACAACATTCACAATATCTAACTTCAGTTGTAAATAAAAATAACTCCCTATACGGTTCTCCATCTAATATATTATTAGTATCGTACTCAAAACGTTTTTCGGTTTTCACTACTGAGAACTTCCCAGTATGAAAACCTAATCCACATAATACTTTTTGTAACATAATTAATCCCTTTTGGGTTTTTTAGAAGGACAAACTTCCATCTTTTCTAAAATATTATTTATTCTATTTAACTTATTAGTAGAATAATCTCCATTCCCCATATTATTATCGTATCTAGAAGCCTGTCTTAAATAAGCAGCATACCCAGCTAATTCTTGGGCTTCTTTTTTTAAAATATCAGTAACTATAGTATAATCAATACTATCAAAACATGGTTTATTTACATTAACGTTTTCCGCATTTAAAGTTATAGTAAAACATGTTACCATCATCCATATTATTTTTTTCATTTTATTTCCTTTTATAATTTAAATAGCTAGTAGCTAGCTCACTACAGCCAGCTAATAGTCTCTTAATTTTTGTAACTCTTGTTCTATTAAAACACTTTGTACTTTATCGATAGTTACTAAACCAAGGTCTCTTTTTATAGTTTTACCTTGACTTAATTTAACAACATTATTTATATCTTGTTCATCAATTTCCATTATTAAAGCAGTTATCAGATGAGAATCGGTAGCTCTATAAATAACTTTACTTAATGTTTTTGTAAAGACTATTTTAGTTGCTTCTTCAAAGAGACCATCAGCTTTAGCTACAGTCCCGATAAATACTAAACTACTTAATATCATTACAAATAATGCTCTTCTTGTTATAAATTTTCTCATTTGATATCCTTTCAATAATATCTATTTAATAACCTCCATCCGGTAATATATTGGAGAAGAACCTTTTAATCTTATCACCTACTGTTAATTTAGGTGGTGGTTTAGGAATAGTTAGTTGATAATAAGGAAAAGTATCTTTCGATTCTATTCTTATTTTTCCACTTTCTCTATCACTTTTTGGTCTAAACTTTTTACAATTATTATCTTTATTTAACTCGTTTACTTTTTCTTTTATATGAATTATTTTTTCAACTGGAGTAATGTTTTCCTCAAGATTACTCTCATGAAAACATATTCTTAGATTTTGATCTTCCGTTTTCTTATCGTAATTCTCAGTAATAGTTAAATTAACTCTTGGAATAATATTACTATAAAACATACATTCACTACAGACTATTAAATTTTTTTCGTCTCTTATTTCATCTGGTTCCATATTAATCATCCTCCTCTATCAATCCTAGATTAATTAAATCTTCCATTGTTAAAGCAGTATCTTTCATTTTCCCGTATACATCCTGTGGTTTATTATCCACAATTTCTATTTCTACTAGTTTCAATAAAGAACCACAAAATAATATTATTTTTTTTACTTTTCCAAATTCTAGAATTATTCTAATATCATCCGTTTGCGCTCTAGCGTTTAATCTTGATACAATTTCTTTTACTGAATCCGACTGTGTAATTTTTTTCATTTCTTTCTCCGTTTATAATTTAATTTTTAATTTTTATTTTTTATCTAAATTTAATTTAGTTTTTTTATTCCGTCTAGCTATAAAACAATTTTGAATTAATTGATAGACGACTACTATCGCAATGAATATAAAGCAACCCACAAAGAATATTTTTAATATTTGATCATTTTCCATAGTTATTCCATAAGGCTTTAATTGTTTGGATTAATCCGATTGGTTTATCTTTTGCTTCGAACTTATTACATTTATTATTATAATTAATAAATGCTGGAGTTCTGAAATATCTAGTTTCTTGTTTAATTGGTCCATCTACTATTTGAACATTTTCTGGTTCTCCACATTGATCTGGAAATGGACTAATACTAAAAGTTTTAAAATGTTTACACTCTATACAAAACTTCTTACCACCAGTATCGCCAATCCCATATGTATTATTCTCTGCCTTCTTATTATTTAATTCTTCCATTTTTCAGTATCCTTTTATTTTATATTCTCTTGAAATTCATTTATCATTCCTCCCATCTCATTTGGAGATGTACCAGGAGGATAACATTTAACTACATGATTAGGCCATCCTTTATCATTAAGACCTTCATAAACATCAGCACCATAACCATTTCTAAAGAAATAGCCTATTTTCTTTTTTCCTTTAACAGCTTCTATAGCTGCCGCGACATTATATTGATTCATAATACTTTCTTTACTTTTTTTATCATCTCATCATACATAGTTTGATTAGACTGATCTAATTTTACATCTTCTTTAATAATAGATAACTTCTCAAATATTAAAACTTTATCTATACCATGAAATCTTTCTTTTTTTCCATTAAGTAATTGAACTATTACCGTCCAATCATCTTGACAAAATAATACTACATCATCAAGAGTTTTAATTTTGGATTGACTTCCTCGAATAGGAATTAAATTAATTAATATCTTTTTCATATTATTCCTTTCTCTTTTAAATTCATTTTAGGTCCTTTCTGGATCTTTGTATTTTGAAACAACACAAGGAAGTTTCTCCGTTTATCATTTAGCATCTAATTTATAAAGCGATTAGATATCATTCGCTTGTTATGTAATAACATAAGACTACCTAGAGCATTTTCAGAGAGTACCGGTATTAAATACTAAGTATTCATACTCTAGACAGTCCTATATTATTATCAACTAGATAGAGAACTTAGGATAAATCCTAAGAGTTCTCTTCTATTATTTCTTGAATATTTCTAGCTTTAACGCTATACTTATTCATACCAGCTTTAATTTCATTACTAGAATGTACTGTTACTGAGCACTCTAACATCTCTTCTAAAGTATCAACAAGATATACATTTGGAAAATTTAATTTCTTAAGATGTTCCCTAACCAATGCTCTTGATTTTTGACTATCTATTGCACCTTGAGGATCAGATTCTTTAACAGTATCATTTACATCTGGTGTAATCATTACTATAAAATCTCTTCTATCATCTAACTTAATAGCATTTAATACACTAAACCCTATTTCTGATAAACTTCCTAATGCAGTTGTTTCGTCTGTAATAGGTACTAATAATATCTCATCCTTAGCTAAATGCTTAGCTTCTACTTCAGCGCAAGCTGGATTCCATTCACCAGGACCTAATTGAGGATTGAAAAATTCTATTCCTAATTCTTTATATTTATTAATAAACTCTTCTCTCCAAGTACTATTACCACATGTTCCAAATAAACCTATTGTTTGCTTTTTCATTTCTTTCTCCTGTTTTAATTTAATTTTTATTTTTTGTACATAACCTATATTAATTTTTTTTTATCATTTTATACCTCCATATTTTTTAAAGTACTTAGATGAGTAAGGTATTTTAGCCCATTTATAAACTCCCTTTTTATTAACATAAGAGAACTGATCATCGACTACATTTTCAACCCTATAATAATTTCCTTCTATCATATCAGAATTAGTTTTTAAGGTTGTAATTCTAGAACCTATTACTATCTTTAAATCTATATAGAACTCTACATTTAGAATTTTTTCTATATCTGTCATTTCTTTTGAATTTAAAACATATACTTGATCTATAATTGGAGTACCATAACTACCATCAATAAAATCTACTCTAAGTATATGACCCTTTTCTTTCGCTTCCTTAGATGTTCTATCTATACCTACTACTTTTCCAATAGACTTTTTAGTAATAAATCCTGGATTAGAAGATATTATATATTCTCCTATCTCTGGAAGGGGTTGAAAATATTGATTTAATTTTTTATCGTTATTAGATAATCTTAATACTGGAACTTGTAATCTTCCATTTTTAAAAATTCCTAAACCACTTGGCGTAACTTCATTATACTTTCTTCTTTTTTGCATAATCTATTCCTTTATATTTTAATGTCTAAATAAGATTGATAAATTATTAATAGTATGAACTATTATCCTTTATCTGATTATAATATATCTATAGTTCAAAATAGTTATTTTAAAGCTATAAATAGCTATATCTTAGTATAGATATCTAGTTCTTAGCTAACTCTATTCTAGTTCTTATAGATATATTGGGTATAATATAAAATCTAGAAAAGGGAGATATAATACAGATGATGAATGAAAAAGACTTTGTAAACTACATACCATATCAAGTATGGTTAGATACAATTCAAAGAGCCGATATAAGTAAAGGCTATTCTGGATTTAATTCAAAAGATATAATGGACTTAGGTAATTACTACGACGAGGAATTTAATTATTTAGATATGGAAAAGATCCAAGAGTTCGAGGAAGTAAGACCAACTTGGGTTTTAGTACCTAAATTCTTTTGGATGGAAGTACAAGATAAACTACAGAACTTAAATGCTTATATAGATATTAAGGGTAAACTTGCTCAATATAATAACTTAGGTATTACTAATAACACACCTCTTTATAATACTAAAATAGAATTAAGAGGAGAGCAAATTCCACTTATAGAAGATCTAGTTAAAAGAAGAAATAATAAAGAAGAAGTATTCAGAGGTATTATTCAAGCTACTGCTGGATTTGGTAAAACAGTAACATCTGTTAAATTAATTAATCAATTACGATTTCAAAAACCACTGATTGTTGTACCTAAAGATATATTAGCTCATCAATTTAAAGACGCTTTCTTAGAATTTACAGATATGACTGAAGAGGATATATTTATGTTAGAAGGGTCCGATGAAGATAAAATAGATGAAAATCTAAAGAATTGTAAAGTAGTTATCGCTAAGGTACAAAGTCTTTTATCTCAAATTAAAAGAAATAAATTTGAAACTTTACATAAGATATATGAGGAAGTGGATTTATTAATATACGACGAATGTCATAGTGCTGGAGCAAAAGGATATGGAAAAGTATCTAGTATATTTAAAACTAATAATCATTTAGGTTTAACTGCTACTCCATATAGAAGAGATTTTAGTGCGTTTATGTTACAGGCTAGTATTGGAGAAGTAATATATAAATCACTTCATAAAAATATCCAACCAGATATTCAAATATTTAATTTACCATCTGGACCTAATTCTGAAATGGAATTTACTCCTAAAGATTTAAAAACATTAGATTGGTGTAAGAATGATTATATAAAATTCTTAACTTTTCATAATATGTTACTTTATGAAAAAGATTGGTACTTTAGATATCTTGGTCAATGGACTAAATATCAGCAAGACATTGGACACGATTCCGTAGTTTTATTTAGTACTAATAAAATGATTGATAAATTTATAGATGAATATATTAAGGCTAATCCAGAGTGTGTTGGGACTGATAAAGAACCACTTAAACTAGTCGGGGATTCTAAGGTAGATTCACAAAAGATAGCTAAAGAGCAAAACAAAGAACTTAAGTTAGAGTTGAAAAATTATAAGTTAGAATTAAATGATAAGGTAAAAGCTAAAGAAATTAAGAGGAAAGATGCTAATGAATTATATAAAGAAAAAGCTACAGAATCTAAAAAGATTCAAGAAGATAATCTTGCTAATGCTTTAGAATTATACCAAGCTAAAATTAAGAGTACTAAGTTAATTGTATCAAACTTTCAATTACTTTCTGCTGGATTTGATAAGAGTTCATTATCTCATATTATATTTGGCAGTATTATTATTGGTAAAGTAACTGTACTTCAATCAATAGGAAGAATTGCTAGACTACACGAAGGAAAAGAATTTCCTTTAACTCAATTTTTCTTTAATGATACTTTTACTGGTTACAATGAAAAAAGTCCGATGATATTACATAATAATATTAGAGCAGAATATCCAAATAGTAAAATCAAGTGGGAAGGAGTTTTTCAATGATAGATTATATACAAGATTATATAAGAGCTTTACTATATACTACTAGTTTTGATACTAGTCTTATCCATAAGAAATCTCATACAAAAGATATATTATTAGGTTTTGTAAAGAATTTATATATTTATCTAAGTTCTAATTCGGGAGAAAAGGATAGATATAATACGGGTGTTTCCCTAGAAAGTCTTTATGATGATTATATCGAAATAGTAAATTTGAATTTAACATTTAATAAAGCAGATATTAGTAAAGATAGATTTAACTATTTTTTAGCTATTCAATTAGATTATTTAAAATTACTTAGGAAGGAACCAGATTCATTTATATATTTAAATGATGAAAATAGAATTAGAAAGTTAGAAGTTATTCTTCAAGAGATTAATAAATTCTCTTGTAATAATGATTATTTCAATTTCAAAGAATTCAAGAAATTTATGGGTGGTTTTAAAACTGGGTACTTATCAGTAGTTGAAATAGATATTTTTAAGAATGTTGGTAAGATACCAAAAAGATTTTTAAAAAGAAGGAAATTAAATGACTATAAAACATGATACAGGAAAAGAAGAAATTCAGTTAGTCGAAGCTATCCAGGATTACGTTTCTTTAAATGGTAAAAGTAAATTAACTGAGTTAATAGAATCTAATTTATATAAAACCAGTAAAAATTATAAGCAAGAAATTAAACAGTACCGAGCTCTAGAAGAAGCTCATGATTTAAAAATAAAAGAAGGAAAATAAATGGAAAACATTACACAAGAACAAGTAGTTCCAGCTGTACCAGATAGAGTTGCAGATTTAAGTAAATATGAAAATTATGTGCCAAAAATTGCATATAATGTAATGACTGATGTTGGACTTGACTTAGGTTATAGCGCAGCTAAGTTAAAGATGGGAGAAGAATTAAGTACTATTCCAACTGCTATTTCATTTGCAGTAGACTTAGGAATTGAGTATGGTAATTCACATTCTTATATTTATGAGAATGAAGATTTATATGTTGGTACTGATGCTATTGGGGAAGCATTTACTACTTTAGATTATAAGTTTAAATTCAAATACGATCCGATTTTAATTTTTCATGCTTTATATAAATTAGGGGCATTAAATATTAATCAAGAAGAGCAAAATCATTTAACTCTTAGAGTTGGTTTAGCGTTAGCGGATTGGAAAAATAAAGATGAATACATTGCTAGAATTTCAGAAATTAAAGTAGATGGAAAAGTATTTAGATTTAATAATATTAAAATTATTCCACAAGGGGCTGGAGCATATCTAGATTATATTTATCAAAAGACTAATTCTCAACACCCAGATACTTGCTCGTTAGTAGATATTGGATATAACACAATTAACTTCTTGAACTTTTCAGAGGGTAATCCACTTAAGCAAAATTGTAGAAGTTATGCTGGTCATGGTGTATCAAGTATTATTAAATCATTTACGAACTTCTTAGAAACTAAATTCGGTATGAATTTCTCAGAACAAGAAGCTATGGTTATTTTTATGAAGAATAAATTTATTTATAATGGAGTAGAACAACCAGAGATACCAACTATGATTTTTGAATTAAAGAATAATTTCCTTAAGAAATTAAGAAATAGTATTCTAGTAAAAGAAAAGAAATTACTTAGTACTTCGGAAAAAGTAGTATTTGCAGGAGGTGGTGCCAATCTTATTAAAGGAATTAACTTTCCACCAAATGTAGATTTTGTGAATACGGAGGCTATATACTCTAACGTTAGAGGTTATTGTTTAGCATAAAAGGAATTTAATTGTTTAAAGCAATATTAATAACAATCGATATCATAATAGTAGGGTTATTTCTCTACCATTATGTTATAAAATAAGAAAGAGAGAAAATGAATAATATGATGAATGAAGAAATGCATGCTTATAATGCTCCAAATCAATATACTGCTCCATTAACTGGAGGTCAGGTAGGTCATGGGACTCCAAGACCAAGAAATAATATTAATGCTATTATAGACGAAGATGCTTTAATGGTCCTTGGTACGGTTCCACCGGAATTAAAAAATGCTTTTATTAGTATAGCTATTAAACATTTACAATACGATACGATTTATGAAACATACTTTAAGAAGTATGAGGAGATTCAAGATCAATATATCGATCAAGAGATTCAGGAACCAGTAGTTCAAGAACCAAGAAGAGCAATACCTGGAAGACCAGCTGGAATGAGTCCAGGACCGGCAGTACCAACAATAGAAACTCCACCTCAACAAGCTTCGACTAGCTCAGGTTTTACCGATTGGTAAAAGGATAAAATATGACTCTAAGTTTAACTAAAGAACCAGATGATATTAATCCAAAGAAATATCAGAAGATGAAACATTTTAATCATCTTCTGAAACTATTAGATACTTTTTGTAAAGAATATAATATTCCTAAAAAAGATATTATAATTTTTGGGAGCTCTGTTTTAGCAAGAAATGGTATTAGAGATGTAAAAGATTTAGATATTTGTATACCAGATTTAGTATTTAATAAAATTAGTAATAATAAAGAATTAAAATTTGAGACAAAAGTAGCGTCTTGCGAATGTACTCTTACTAAAGATACTCTTAGTTTTATTAGTACTAAATGTATACCAATTCCTTATAAAGATTTAAATTCTAGTACTATAAAAGTTCAAGGTTTTAAAATGATATCGAAAGAGACTTGGATTAAAATGCAAAAGAAAGATCCTGATGCTAAAGATAGAAAATATATCGATAGTGTTAGATTATTAAAATAAAAAAGGAAATAAAATGACAGAAAAAGAAGTAACCTTAACAGGTAATGAAATTAAAAATTTAATGTTTACAGGTTTAATCGAAGAGCTTAAAGGGGTAAGTCTTAGTGGGGTTCCCTTAATTACTACAATTAATACTAAGCATTGTATGATTAATCCAGATATCGAAGTATCTGATTTAAATTCATTCTTAGTTCAAAATGGTGGACAAAAAGTAGAATCGTTCTTAGATTTTATTATGGAATTCTATGCAGTTAATACAACTAAGATTATTAAAGATTATTTACCATATCCAATTAATGAAAGAATTAAAACTCTTCCAGTAGTATCATTTACACCAGGTAAAGAGAACCCTAAATTTATTCAGTTCAGTTTTTAGAAAGGAAAATATATGAATTATAAAAAAATAATAAAACTAATGGACCAGGCTAAAAAAACGGCTAAGTTAACTTATCGAGGGGATGAATTAAATTACGATGATAAAATGGAGTTAATTCAATCTTTATGGTATAGACATACTCAAGTAAACCAGACTATTAAAGATTTATATTATAAAGATTATCATGGAAATACTAAAGAGCAAATTATTCAAAGATTAGAAACTAGTTTTGAATTTGAAGAAGCATATATTATTGAAATGAAATTAGCTTTTAATTGGGATATAAAAAGAATCGAAGCTATATTAAGTTATTATAATACAACAGTCGAATTATCTTCAGTAGATGCAGAGTACCAAGTAGAGTCTGGTAATTATTCTCATGGGATATTTTTAAATGGAAGTATTCAAGATAGAGTAAATGATTTAACTGCTTAATATCTCAGCTATATAAAAATATAGCTGGGTATAGAGTATAAGATATAATAGATATATTAGGTATCAAAAGATTAAAAGGAAAAAAAATGAATGTTATAAAAGATATAACTGTTGGAGAAGTAGCTTTAATTCAAATAATTACTGGAGAAGTAGTTATGGGAAAAGTACAATCATTAGACGATGGGGTTAATTTAGAAAAACCAATGTCATTAATTATGAATCCAATGCAAGGTGGAATTGGAATGATTCCTCATATGGCTGTTTACTTAGGTAAAGAGTTAGAAGAGATTACTATTAAAGAATCACATGTTGTATATAGTACTACTGAGTTTATGGACGATTTCAAAGCTAAGTATCAAGAATACCTAACTGGAATTATTGCACCAACATCAGCTGATATTATTCAGTAAAAATAGTATAGATTAAATAAGGAAAATATTTTGGGACAGACTCGAGGAAAACCGGAAAAAGATTTAAAAGTTAGTATTTGGGGTGGTCTCAAATTAAATTCAAAAATCGAAGATAGTGAAATTATTACATTAAGTAATTTAAAGTATCAGCTAATTATTTTATTAACTGATTCTGGTTTCACAAAAGTTAGAAAAGCAACTAGCGATGGTTGGAAAATTACATCTACTGATATGACCTACGATTTAGGAAATAACTTATCAATATTAATTAAAAAGGAATTATAATGGTATTACAAATTATTGGAGTATCTAATAAAACTGATAGAAAGCATATTTCGATTAAATCGAAAATTGATAGTATAGAAGATAATAAAGATAAAATTGTATTAAATCCTCGAACGGATTCGGAGCATGTATTTTTTAAAGATTATTTTAAAACTTTAAAAATATATTTAATTAAAAATGGTAATAAAACTAAACTAGTTAATTATTCAAAAAAATAAAAGGAATTATAATGGAAATAGAAATTGATTTAAACGAAGAAACAGCAATGAGTGCCGATAATACACCAACTACTCCAACTCAAACAATGGAAGAATTAAAAGAAAGTAAAGTACAGAATATTATGGTTGCTCCTAGTACTCCAGAAATAGAAACTTCCCTAGATGTTGTTGGTAAAATTCAAAGTATGGCTTTTGGTGGATTTACTAAAATCCTGTCATTCTTAGCTCAAGGTACATCTTCTCAAGATATTATTTATATTAAAGAAGGAAAGTTAAATCTAGTTAAAAATGCAGGATATATCTATTGTGATTTAAGTATTATGTTTGATGATAATAATCTTGAAATTATTGATCCAACTAAGAGTATTAAGCTACTATCTTTAATTAAAGGTGGGGATGAAGTACTATTCTTAAAAGATGACTCAAACTCAAGATACTTAATTAGTAACTTAGCAGATGATAAAGTACAAACTACTATTTCATTAGCACAACCAGATAGAAGTGTTAATATTGATGTTTCCGCTCCAGAAATTGGAGAACTTAAATTTAGAAGAGGGCTTGAAATAGATTTCGTGGATAGCGTTCAAAGTGCTACTAAAGCATTAGAATCTCAATATCTAAAATTAGAATTAATTATAGAAGATGATAGTTATGATATAGTAAGTATAAGTACATCAGATACTGTATTTAAACAAGAGTTAATTCAAACTGATAAAGAAACTAAAATCTTTAAAGTATTTAATCCATTCCCAATCTCTAAACCAGAAGAATTATATTTCGCTGTACATAAAAGAGATAATGGTGGTAATGATGAATTATGGATTAAAACTATTAGTAAATCAGGAATGGTAGATATTGAATATCTAGAAAAAATTGAAGAAGAAAATGACTTTGATACATTTAGTCTTTAAAATAATCTCAGCCCTAGGGCTGAGATATTCCTGTCCCCAGATTTACAACGAACAAAGTAAAATAAAATAATTAAGGAGTTACTTTTGGGTGCTAATACGGATGAATACAAAAGAAGTAAAAATAGCTCTAGATTTGGAGAGGCCTATCAAAGAAGATTAGGTAGTTTAGCTATTCCAGGTGCAATTGCGCCAATGGCTGGAATGATGGGTGGTACTGCTTTAGAAAATGCTGGAACTAATTCAGATGGTGTAGTAACTGACCAATCTATGGTCGATTATGGAGAAATACTTGGAACAACTGGTTCCGCATTAGGCGCTATGGCTGCTCCATTAATGTTTAGAGGTGCTACTAAAAGTGCTATTAATAATAATGCTGATATGAGAAAAAGAACTGATAATTTAAATTCAGGTAAAAGAATGACTGCTTCTCAAAGAGCTGATACCGCTTTAAATGCTGGTGCTAGTGTAAAGAATGCTAGTATGGGAGCTCTTGGACTTGGTTATGGAGCTAATGCTATAAGTTCGGCTACTGGTAATGGTAATATCATGGACAGTAATATGATGATGGCATTAATGAAAGGTGGTAATGTAGGTAGTCTCGGTGGAGCAACTAATGCAGGTATTGCCGCTAGTAATGATCAAAATGTATTCGCTGGTTTAACTGGTGGCGAATATGATATTGGTAAAGCTATGGGAATGGGAGCCGATGGAGCTGGGCTAGGAATGGCTATGATGTTAGCTATGTCTATGGCTGGATCTAAAGCTACTAAAGGAATTAAGAATTTAGCTAATGGAGATAAAAAGAATTCTTCTAAGTACACTATAAATTCTTTAACTCAAGCTAATCCAGATAGAAGTCTGGCTAAATATAGATTACCAGGTAGCTTTGATGCCCAATCTAGATTATTAGCTATGACTGATAAATTAAGTCCATTTGAGAATTTAGCATTAACCGCATTATCTGCTATAGCTAATAATACTGGAGCTAGTCCAGCGTTATATAATTTCTTAACTGGAAAAGAAGATACTAATAATAGTAACTTAAAATTTGCTCATAATAAAATATCTGGAGTATTTGAAGATGATACTGAATTCTCTAGTAGTGCTAGTTCTACTATTGGAAATAGAAATGAATCTAGAACGTCTAAATTACTTAAAGGTTATAGAAATCTTATGGGTGATATGGATGATGCCATTCTATCTTTTGCTAAAGGTACTACGGCTGGAGCAACAGCATTAAATCCATTAAATATTTTATTCGGTGGTATATTTGGAGACTCAGCAGAGAAGCAAATATCAGAATTATATGGATTAGATGAAGATAGTATTCGTGGTACTGCTATAGAAAGAACGGCTAAGAATTTAAATCTTCCAACTGCTATGGTTCAAATGGCAGAGACTAGAGCAGATAAAATATTAATGATGGCTGGAGATAATCCAGATGCTAAGAAAATTGCAATGCTACAAATGATTGCCGAAGTAAATAGAAATCAATTAATTCTTATGCTTGAAGATAAAGCTAAATCAGAGGGTAGTTCATTTATTGGTAAAACAGAACAGAACTTCCAAGATTTAAATGTAAATGAGGGAGTAGAAGGAATTCTTAAAAAGGTTAGAGGAATAGCTGGTAATATACCAGGTCTTGGATTAATTGCCAGTTTATTTGCTATGCAAGAAGCTAGACAAAAGATTAAAGAAGATAGAGATCAATTATTCTTAGACACTTTAGAATTTGATCCTAATTCAGTGACTGATAGAAATACTCATCAAGCTCTTATGAATTCATTTATGGGAACAGAGTTCCCTTCTTTATTTTTAGAAAGTCTAGATTTAGATATAGAAAGAAATATTCTTTTAACTGAATTAAGAGATGAAATTTTAAAAGCTAATGGTAGTAAACCTAGCTCAAGAGAAGCTTCAATTTCTGATAGAACTTGGGATATGGTATCTGGTACAATAAGTACTAACCAGCAGGCTATTAAAAGTCAACAAGAAGATTATAAAGAAAATCTTAAATTAATAGAAGAACATTATCAAGAAGTACTTGAAAGAGATCCTAAAAGAAAAGGAGAAATCCAAGAAGCTTTTAAACAATCTAAAAAAGATTTAAAAAATAGAAAAGAATATTCTGGTATGAATGAGATGTCCATTCAGAATTCTCAAGATAAAGATAAAGAACAGAAAGTTCAGACTACTTTCGTAGAAACATTAAATAGTATTAAGAAAAGTTTTGATAAAAAGAATGAGAAAGAAACTAATGGAATAGCTGGATTATCCGGAGATAAAGTAGGGTTAATGAAAATCCTTAAAGCTTTTATGGATAAAGGAACTCTATCTGATAATGATAATAGTAAATACTTAAGAGGAAATGCTTTAAGAAAAGGTAGTCTTATTCTTAGATCGATAGGAAGTTTATTTGTATGGGCTTGGAATAATAAATTAAAGATGGTTCTTCCAGTTATGGGTGCCGCTTACTTAGGTTACCTAGCTTATACTAACTCAGATACTATTAAAAATATGGTTAATGGTACTACTAAGTTTGCTACTGATATTCTTGGATCTTGGGAAAATATTCAGAAGCTAGCTTTAGTTGGTGGTACTGCTTATACTGGATATAAGATATTTAATTTTATTAAATCTCCAACTGGGAAGTTAGTAGGAGAAACATTAGCTTCCGTATTTACAGCTACTAAGAATGTTAAATTAAAAGCAGCTATTGGAGTTGGTCTTTTAGGAGTTCTCGGATGGTCTAAAATATCGCAGTACTTTACTGGAGACGATAGTATATTATCTAAAATTATGGGTAGTTCGGGATTATCCAAATTACTTGGACAAAAGAATGATGCTAAATTAGATACTCTAGATACAGTTGCAATAGCATTAGATAGTATTGGAGCAGGTTTATTGATGGCTCCAAGTCCTCATGCTAAATTAGCTGGAATTGCATTCTTAGCTGCAGGTGGAATAGCTGGTAAGTGGGATGATATTAAAGCTGGTATGGATAAAGGTAGAGGAATGCTTTGGGATTTACTAGGTAGTTATGCTAGCACAATTCTTCCAGATGAATGGGAACAGTATAGTTCTAAAAAAGAAGGTTCTCTTAGAAATAAAGATGAAGTTGCTCTTGAAAAGAAAAATGTAGAAAGAAGACAATGGAATCAAGACAGAATACTTGATGGTAAATTTAAAAAACAATTAAAAGAAACTGGTAGTAATTTATACGCCGGTGGAAGTAATAATGAAGCTTATAATAATTTACTAAAGAAAGTAGCTGGGGATGATAATAAAATTTCTAAAGATGAGGCTAAAGATTCTAAATTAATTGAAGTTCTAGATCAGATGAAAACAGATGCTATCCAAGCTAGAATGGAAAGAGTAAAAGATGGTACTGTAACAGATGAAAGTTTAGCAGAATTTAAAGAATTAATGTTCGGATTACAAAAGACTCTTCACTCATTAGGTACTGTAATGCATGAAGGAAATAAAAATATTCAATTAAATGTTATTCAATCTGTTGATGGTGACGATATTAAATATAAAATAAAAAATCAAATATAAAAGGAAAATAAATGGCGGTAGATAAAAATTGTTTTGTAATTGGGAAGATACCTGGTTACAATCAAAATATAGATCCGAAGGGTCATTATCAAAATATTTTATTAAGAGATATTACTTATATTGATATGTTACCAGCAACTTATAGTCTTAATCCAGATTTATTTAGTCTGGATAAGGATGGTAAATTTAATGGATTTGCTGTAGCTGATATGTATAAGTATAAAAGTGGACCAAGCGCTAGTACTGTAACTACTGATATATTTACTAGTGTTCTTAAACAGATGGGTAAATATTTATTAGATAGATTCAATAAAGCATTGAATGCTAATTCTGGTGCGGATGGACAAGATTATAGTCAATTATATCCAAAAGAAGCTTTATCCTATATGGAATCTCAAGCAAAGATAGTAGTAGAGAATTGGCAGAAGACTCAAACAATTAGAATACTTGCCGCTAATGATAGTACTTTTACCGAAACTATTAGTAATACATATAGTCCAAAAGGAACACTAGAAGGAATTTCAGATACGTTATTATCTAAAGGACCAGCGGCTTTAGTTAATTCGGCAGGATTAATTCAAAAAGCCCAAACGTTATCATATGACCAAGCTTTAAATACTTTAACTAACTTTAGTAGTAGTGGAAGTCTTATGGATGTACTTAGTGGGAAGTTACTTGGTTTACAATTCAGTTCTCCAAATGCTTGGCAAGAAAGTTCATATGCTGGGACATTATCTTTATTCTTGAAGCTAGCAGCACCAGCAGGGGATCCATTATCTGTATTAGAGCATATTAGTCTTCCTATTTTAACTATGATGGGAGCGGGTTCTCCTTTAACGTTAAATGGTTTAACTTATGGTATGCCTTTAATTTGGGATGTAAGAGCGTATGGTATTACTAGATTTAAAGTAGGAGCATTAGCAGCCATTACTATATCAAGAGGTTCTTATGAAACAATATTCAATGCTGATAAGCAACCATTACTTGTTGACGTAAGAGTTACTATAGTTCCTTTAGTACAAGATTTTGCTGTTCAATATCAAAAAGAAGTAGTGACTAGTACTAAGGTACAACCAAAAGTTACTACTGCTTCTTTTCAAGTTTCTATTAAAGAAATAGCTGATAGATTAAGTGGGATTGGAGGAAGTTCAGAAAAAACTGAAACATCAGCTGGAGGTACTTCGGGAGTTGTACCAGCTAAATCGGAAACTTCTATTAGTAATGATTATTTTTCTGCTTTTACTGGATTAATGAATATGCTTTTAGGTACATTATCTAATGCTCTAGGAGCGAAAGCAGCGAAACCCCAAGATATTTATTTTTCTCATGGTTTAGGTGTTCAGAGTCCTTCGGATGAGATCGAGGGTTTAATGGGGCTTGGAGCGGATATTAATTCAAAAAGACAAACCTATTATAAAAAATTACCAGAATCACATAGTTATTATATATAAAATAAGTAAATAGCTGGAGCACTATACTAAGCTATAGCTATCTTAAGCTAAGCTATTTAAATTACTTTTTTACTTTTAGAATATTATTATTTTAAACAAAAACCTGAATATAAAATACAAAGGTCAATATAGAATATAATAAAATTTATAGAAGAGGATAAGTTAATGAATAATAATATTAATACAGCGACTGGTGTTCAAAAAAAAGAAAGATATAGTAATGTATCTGATTCGAATGAATTAAAAGATATTGGGGACTTAGTTCCAGATATAGGAATATTAAATGGTTTAAATATAGAAATAGAAAAGGAAGATATATTAAATCAATTAAATAGCCTACCATCCCTGAATAAGATAAAATAGATAAAATAAAATATATCGTAAATTTAAAAGGAAAAGAAATGGAAACGAAGCTAGATTATAATTTAGTATATTTTGTATATGTAATTACAATATTGTTTATTTATTATATATTTAATTTATCGATGTACCTTAAGCCATTAGTAATTACTAGTGTTAGAAAGGTACTTCATAGATTAACTTATAATGAACCAAGCGATATTCCAAAGAAACAATTCACTGACGAAGATCCAAAGAGTAATTTAAAAGATGCTCAGGATGCGAAGAAGTTATTGGATGAGTTAATTGAGAATAAATTTGAGTATTATTTATATAAAGATATACTCCCATATTACGTACAAAATGCAACTAGAACTAAATTAGATAAAGAGAAGTTCAAAGAGTTAAAAGAAACTTTTTATAATGATATTAAAATGAGTACTAGTCCAGTAGTAGTAAGAAGATTAAATTACTTATTTACTCCTAGAGGAATAGGATTATATATTCACTCAAGATTTAGTACATTATTTAATAAAGTGGATTCTAAATTCGTAAATAAAGATGCGGGGATTCCAGAGAAGAATGGATTCTTTGTATAATAAAAACTTTAAAGGAAAAATATAAATGGCAAAAGTAATAGAAGAATTTGAGGATAGTTGGGGAACTGGAGGATACAACGACTACGGTCAGGGCGACCAAGAAGTTCCTCAAGAAATTCCGATGACGCCTAAAGAAAATGCTTTAAATGTCCTAGATGATTTAAGAGAATTAAATCATCTCGATTCGGATTTTGAAAAAGTATATAGAGATGTTGTTTCTGCTGATACTGATATGCAAATATTTAGTAGTAATATTCAGAGATTAGAAATAAATAATCTAAATACAGTTATAAGTAGTTCTGCCGGTATGCAAAGTGGTACTGATAAAATGGATGATGATTTAGACGAAGCCACTAAGGATTTAAATAAATTATTAAATACTGATACGAATGATATTCTAAAATTATTTAATGATAGTAATATCCATAATAATCGAAAAAAATTATATGATTTATATAATGAAATTGCAGAAATTAATCCAATAGCATATAGAATGTTAAAAGTTTATGTTGATAATATTTTAGTAAAAAATATGCAGACTAAACAATTTCTAAATGTTGTGGATAATGAACAGAATGATAAGACTGCTCAATTAGATGATAGTATAAAGAAAATTGTTAAAAGTTTCTTTAAAACAATTTTAGTTTATTTTGATATTCAGACTAAACTTAAAAATAATATTTTACCTAATACATTAAAACATGGGGATTATTATTTAGAGATAGTTGATTTAAGTCCAATTAGTAAAATTATAGAAAATAAAGCAGAACTTCTTCAAGAAGATATTACTTATTATGATGAAAAAGAAAAAACTAGTACCCATAAAGTAAATATGGGAATGATTGAATTTCCTACTAAATTACAAGGAGTAACTGAATCAGAAGCTCTTGATCCAGAAACTAATAAAGCCTCCGCTAGATTAAGTTCATTATTATTTAATAAGACTAATATAGAAGAAAGTGATATTAATTTCTTTCAAGATATTTTAGATTTAGAGAAAGAAGAAGATCCAGAAAGAGATAATAGTTTTGATTTTGATTCATTCCAAGATTTAAATTTTGATTCATTAAAAGATATTCATCTCAGATTAATAGAACCTAGTTCAGTTATTAAAATTGAAATGGATGGTATTAATTTTGGATATTTAATTATCGAAGATCTTAAAGAGAAAGAAGAAGGCGAAGAAGTAAATCTATATCAAAGATTTATGGCAGATGATGGTAATAAGAATACTAGTAATAAAAATGTTAATACTACTAAAGAGATTACTGATAAATTCACAAAAGAAATAGTATCTAAGTTAAGTTCATTTATTGGAAAAGATAGTTCCTTTATTAATGAGTTACCAGAAGAATTAAGCTTAAGTCTTAAAGTTATTCTTTATCAAAAAATTAAAGAAAGAGCTAAATTAAAGTTCAGATTTTTAGAACCGAATGATTTAATTAATTTCCATACTAATATTGATAAGTACGCTCCTTATGGAACAAGTGTATTTGATAGTATAGTACTTCCAGTTAAACTTTATACGATTGCATTAATGTCTTCAGTTATATCTAGATTATCGAGAGCGGCCGTAGTAAGAAAATGGAATATTGAAGTTGGTAATAAAAGAAATCATTCTCAGATAGTTCAGAATGTTCAAAAAGAATTAAAGACTAAAAATATTACTTATGATGATTTAAATAGTATGAAGAATATATCAGAAGTAATGACGGACTTTAGAGATATTGCTACAGTATCAAAGAATGGTCAAAAGTTTATTGATTTAGAATTAATGCCTGCTCAAGATAGAGCTTTACCATTAAATGATTTACAAGATTTAAGAAATGAATTAATTGCCGCTACTGGTATTCCGAGTATTTATTTAAATATTGGAGATAACGCTGAATTAAGAGAAACCCTAGTTAATCTTAATATTGGATTCGCAAATACTATTGCAGGATATCAGGGTTATATAGAAGATGCCCTTAATAATTTATTTAATAGTCTTTTCCAAATTATTCTTAAGAATAATAATTTTGATTTTCAAAATTTTAATTTATCTCAATATTTTAAAATCGGTATCAATCCACCATTAGTACTTCAGTTACAAAATAATGAAGCCATTATTAGTACTATTGCTAATATTATTGGAACATTAACTCAAGCTAATGTTAAAGTAGATCCATTGGAATTATTTAATATGTATGCTCCTCAAATTAATTGGGATAAGCTCCAACAAAGTGGTGAAACAGAAATTAAAGAACAAGTTAAAGAACAGATTATGCAGGGTGGACAACAACAACCAGGTATGTAATAAGTTAAATCCCTTCGGGGATTTTCCTGTCGTTGAATTTATAACGCGATAAAAATATAAAGAACTAAAACTTATAAAATAAATTAAAAAGGAAAAATCATGAATTCAAATCAATTTCATAAAAGATATATTGATGAAGCTTATTTAGAAGAAAAAAGTAAAGCTGGATTTAATCCGTGGAATGTTTTAGTAGAAGAAGCATTAATTCAAGAAGGATTAAAATCAGTGGATTCTGATGATGAGCCAGACGATGTTGATCAAGCTCCGAAAGAAGAAGCTCCTCAAGAACAAGCTGCTCAACCACAACAAGAAGGAGTTCCTCAAGAAGAGGATGGATTATTATCTCCAGAAGAATTACAACAAATGGCCCAAGCTTTACAAAGTGGAGAAATGACAGAAGAAGATTTAAAAGGATTAATGGATCAAGGAAAAATTAATAATATTGATGTTCAAATGATTCAAGAAAGTATGCCTTCTCCAGAAGAAGAACAGGCTCAGCAAATTAATCAAGTTCAAGAAATGGTAGTGAGATTTAATGTTTATGATAAGATTATGGCTTTAGATGCTAAATTAGATTTATTCATTGAGAATTTCCATGATGGGGGAAGTGATTTTTATGGAGAAGTACAACAGATACATGAGTTTGTAAAAGTACTTAATACTTTAATATTTAATTTAGAGATTAATTTAGTTTATCAAATGTATGCTTCTTTAGAAACTCAATTAATAGAATTATTCGAAACATATAAAGATAATCCAGAAGCATTTGCTGGAGATGAGGGAAAGGAACAATAGATGGCAAAAGAAATATTACGTTTAGAAGATTATCAATCTATTCAAATCTTAGGGTTAGAACCTAAAGATAGACAACCACATGATTATTTAAGAATGATCGCCAAAATATTTAATTCATTTAAAAATATAGATCCAGAAGTAACATTAAGCACCTATTTATCTGGATTCGTATCTACTATTGTAGATTTAGGAGATACTTATAGATTTAATATAGAAAAAGGAACCGGATTCGTAGATGATCAATTTATTGGATTTACTGATGGAGTAATATTAGATAAACCAAAAGCTCATTTCGTTAATGGTTTAGATTATTTCTTAGTACTTAAATATCAATATACCAATCAATTTCCCGGTAATGTACCACAATTCGATTTCAGTACTGAAAATGGTTTTGATCCTGCTCATATGTTAAAGATTTTAAAATTTAAAATAGATGGAACTGGTAATCTAGCCAAAGCTATTGCTTATCCTCAGAACTTAGATAAGCAATATATGGATAATTTTGGAAAATTATTTGAATTACTAGAAAGTAAAGTAGTTCAAAGTATGGATATTATGAAATATCAATTCTATAAAGTCCAATTAGAAGAACTATATGTAGATACTGTAAATAATAATAGAAGTACTAGATCTGGAGATATTGTTTATCTTGATACCGTAGATAAATTATATAAACCAGCAAGAGCTTGTAATAAAAGATTAGATAAAGCTATTGGGGTATATTTATATAATCCAATAAATGATGATCATATTATAGCTACCGCCGGAATTATTGATTTTGATAAAGATTTTAATATAGATGATAGTAATAATATATTATTGAATCTAGAAGCTGGTAGAAGTTATTATTTATTAGATGGTTGTACTGAAACAAACTATCCTTATGAGACAGCAGAGGCTAAAAAAGTAGCTGGTAAAATGAGTTCAAGATTCTTTCCAGGAACAGTAAGAGCAGGATTTGCTATAGACAATACTACTTTTATGTTAGACTTTGATTACTCAGCGGATATGAATATAAAAAATATTTTAGAAATTATAGGATTACCAGAAGAATTTCACGATAGATATCAAATATTTTATAATTATTATTTATCATTAGAGTCAAGAGATAGATTACAAGAATTATCAGATACTTTAAATATAGCAAAAAATGATTTAATAGAAGAACTTGATACTAAGATTACCGATATTTCAGTACAGGAAGGTAAAACTACAGTAAAAGAAAATGTTTATTTATCAGATACTTTAGTTACTACTGTAACAGATAATGATTTATTAGAAGCATTTAATGAATTCTTTAATAGTCAGGTTACTTCTCAATCGGAAGCTGCTTTATCAGATGCTATTATATTTAAGAGTCAAGAGTTTATTCCAATGTATGAGAATTTAATAGATGTTGTGGTAGTTAATCTTACAGCTATTAAAACTATAGTAGACGGTATTCAAAATATAACCGTACCAAGTAATTATTATTTTCAGAATAGTAATGATTTAATTAATATCATTTCTGGTATTCCAAATGCTAGAGATAATAATGGAAATTTAAATGAGTACGCATTTGAAACTATAGAAGATTGGGCTATTCCAAATTTAAATGCTTTAGATAGAATTGCTACTTTGACTCATTCAGTTGCAGAGAGACCTAAATTTTATGCGGCTGACGTAGATACTACTATTACAGCTACTAATATAGCTCATTCTGTTCAACCAACGTATAATACTAAATCTGCTAGAGCAGCTAAATCTGGGCATGCTAGTTTAGCAACCGTTAATATTATTAGAAACCAGGTAGATTATAATCAAACTGATACTAAAATATGGGGTGTTAATGTAGTTGAAACTCTTAAAACTAATGGTAGTATTTTAAGTAGTAGTTTAGATACTATTATTGGTACTTTTAATAATGTTAAAGATAATATGTCAGGAGTACTTACTAATATTAATAATAAAGATATAGATGAATTAAAAATTAATGTAGATAGTTCAAACTCTTTATCGTTCATAGATAAATTAGAAGGATTAAATACTTATTTATTTGATAAATCATTTAATAATAATAATATTATAGATCAAATTGGTAAGGTAATTTCTCAATCGGAATTATTAACAAGAGCTGATATTTATAATAATGCTACTAAAAATGCTTTAGTATCTGCATTATTTAAAATAGCAGATAATGTTTATAGTATAGATTTTTCTGGAAAACAATTAAGAAATATAATTTTAGGAAATGTTATTCCATATTTAGAGAATTTAGATGATACTACATTTAGTACTAATATTGATATTGCTACTACAAAAATGAATCAATATATTACTGATAGAAATAATTATGAAACTAGTAAGTTCCAAAAGTTCCAAGATTATAGTACTGAATTAAGTCTTGAAGATAAAATGAATCTAGAAAGAATTGAATTGCAAAGAATCTTAGATGATTTAATTAATACTTTAAATATCATGGATACTATAACTATTCCAGAATTAAATAACGAAGTTACATCTTTAGATGATACTTTATTAGCTAGAATAAATGAAGAAAGAAGTATTCATTCTATTTTTTATTTATCAGATCATGAAAGAACTATATATAATTATACTTATATTACTTTACGGTTAAGATTAAAATATAAAAATAAAGTAGTAATTGAAAATAATGTATCTATTATTTCGGATAAATTATTCTTATTAAAGAATGAACCTATTCCAGATTATGAATTAATTACTAGATTAGAAAGTACTCAATTATCTTATCAAAGTATTTTAAATGTTCTTAATGAAGAAGTTGAAGCTATGGTAGTAGAGTATAATATGATAAGAACTAAGAGTTTTGGTATTGAACCTATAGTGGTTGGAGATACCGAATTTGATGATGGTGGATATGCTAATACTGATTTAGATGGATTTGCAAGTATCCAATAAGAAACAGCTAATAGCTAGCTCACTATAGCTGGCTATAGCTTAGTATAGTTGACCAGCTAAATCGAAAATAAATGAGAAAAATAAAAGGAAATAAAAAATGGCATTAACGAAAATGTTTGCAAAGTCGGATAGTACTGACTTTAATCAAGTACTTGGAAATAGTGTAACTGGATTATTATCTAATATAATATTCACTAATGAATCAGAGGATGAAGCAATCTTAAAATTAAGATCTCAAGATGGTATGTTATATGCAATCAAAAAAGTTCCATCTAAAGATACAGAAGTTATTAAACTAGAAGCTATATTAGATAATGAAAGAATAATATTTGAAAGTAATCAAATAGATTGTTATTGTAGTACTCAGTTACTTCAAAACTAAGGGGAATAAATGGAATTTGTAAGTTTAACCCCAAGTATAATTATAGAAGAATCTTTATTAAATGGAGATTTATTATGTCAAGTTGAGGTAGATAGTGAGGCTTCTTTTTCTTTAGAAAGTAGTACTATGGAATACTTCAGTATTGATAGTGTTAACGGTAATGTTTATTTATCAGGAATAGGATTAGAGGCTATTAACCTAGATTTTCCAACGGAACCATATAAAGAAGTACAATCATTAGAATTTACTTATGTTGCTACTCAATTACAAACTGGTTTAAGTATTAGACAAAACGTTAATTTAGCTGTAGTTAGAATTCATGATAGTGAGCCTGTAATTACTAATACTTTTTTAGAACCAACCTATACAGATAACCTTACTGATGGTATGAGATTATTTGAAATAAGAACTGCATATCCAGCAACATATAATATCTTTGGAGCTCATATAGATAATTTTCAATTTATTGATATTAATTCTGGTAGGTTAACTTTAACTGCGGTAGGAAATACTTATTTACAAACTTTAGATTGGTCTGGAGATAGCTATGAAAAAATTGGAGAATATGATATTCAAAAAGTAATTATTCAAATAAGTATTCAAGATCAAGAGAATGGAAAAGCAATTCAGGAAGATTTAGAATTAATTGTTTATCATGGTAATAAGAATAATCTATTACCTACTAAAAATATGAATGAACTTATGGGAGAATCATTAGGAGATAGTATTGGTAGACTAGCTGGCAGATTAGATATAACAGATAAAGAATTTCAACTAGAAATAAATAATCTAAAATCTAAAACGACTGGAATTATCAGTAAGACTTTTAATAATAAAGTTCTAGTAGATAAAATCAATCGGGATCTAGATAACTTAATTAAAAGATTAAAAGAGTCTGAAGATTACAGAGATAAAAGATTCTCTGCTTTAATAGAATCTTTTGGATCTGATTTTGTATCTATAATTTTTGAGAATATAAAAACATTTAGTAATTTTAATAATAATGTATTAGAAATTATGGAAACAGTTAAGGTTCATGAAAATAATCTACATGATAGTACTTCTGCTAAGGCATTGGCTTATGGAGCTATGGAATTTGCTGAGTACTACTCTGATTACAATAAAGTCTGGGGACAACATTATACTGATAGAAAAATAAATCTTACTCTTGCCGATATAGATTATAAATTTGCAGAAGCTCATGATAAAATTAACTCAAGTATATTAAGTACTTATGGATCTTACTTTCAAGAAATTACTTCGGAAATGAATATTAATACTGGTATTATTCTAGAAAATTATAATGCTATTAAAAAATTAGATTATAGAAGCTCTGAAACAGAAAGACATGTTGGAGATCAAGAAGCCAGAATGAGAGTTATGGAAGCCTATGATTTAAGAGATTGGGATGTACCAGGGGATAAATGGAAATTTGAAACAAGTACTTTAGATTTTAATAATCTTTGGAAAATTATGGTTAACGCTTCTGATGATATTATTATTAAAGGAGCATCTAATGTTTATCTTAAGGCAGATGAAAAAGAATTATCATGGAACGGAACTACTCTAAATTTAGGAGCTAGTGGTACTAATGTAATATCTCAAACATTTACTGGAAGAGCAACTTCAGCTAACTATGCCGATTTAGCAGAGATGTACCGAAGCGATTATGATTATCCGGTTGGTACATTACTTAGTATTGAAACTGATAGATACTCAGATCATGAAGTATGTTTATACGATAAATCAAAACCATACGCTGGAGTAGTATCGGAAAATCCTGGATATTTATTAAATGCTGGAACAGATGAAGATAGAACGGGAGAATGTTGGGTTAAATTAGCATTAACTGGAAGAGTAAAGGTGTTATGTAGTCATAATGAAACTGCGGACGTTGGTCAAACAATTAAAAAAGGAGTTTATCTATATGCAGACGAATGTTTTCCTGGAAAAGCATTCTGTACTACTACAAAGATAGATGGAGAACTTATAGGAATAACGATAGCTAATTCTGATGAAGATTTAGTTATGGCAAAGGTTGGGTAAATCCCAACCAAGCCTTCTTGTCGTTGATTTCCAGTTCTTATAGATATCTTAAGGTACATAAAAATATTTTAAAAAAGGCAAAATAATGCAAAACGACGAAAATACTTTAACTCTTGTTTCGGATGAGGAAGCAGCTCGGTTAGATATTGAAGAAACTGAAAAAGAATATAATGATAGAATAAATTTAGAAGATAAATATCTTAATGATGTTGCTACGGCAATAGTTATTAATACAAAAGAGGAATTCCCAGAATTAGCTGAATTCGTTCGACCATTAATAACTAAAGAAGGTCAAGTTCTTGACGAATTAATTTATGAAGAAACTAACGATGTTAGATATAAATTAATTCTGGATTATCTTAAAGATATTATTACTATTTTATTATCGAGAGCAACTACAGGTCTCGAGCCAATTATATCTCAAATTCAAAAATTCTTAGGTGATATTAGTATCGTATATACTATGGAAAAATATAGTTATTCTTATGAGGAAGCTATTAAATTTTTAGAAGGAGTCAATCATTATGAAAAGATTATAAAAGATAATCCTAAGTACTCGGAAATATATAATAATATGCAAGAGTACTTTAATAATGAGATTAAAGAAAAGAATCTGGATAAAGATGATCTTGAAGTACGTAAAGAACATTTCTTTCATGACGATACTAGCATTATTGATAATATGGATTCATTTCATATAGTATTTCAAATCAATAAAAATTGTAATTTTAAATGTACTTACTGTTACGAGGGATTAGATAAGGTTACTGAAATTTTAACGATAGAAGATGTACCTAAAATAGTTCAAGGTATTAAGATATTCCAAGAACATTTAATACTTAAAAATAAAGGTCTTCCAGAAGACGAACAAGAACCAACAGCTTTATCTTTTAGTATATTAGGTGGAGAACCTACTATAGTTCCTAAAAAGATTACTCAAGAATTAACAAGATTACTTCATCAAGAATTAGAGTTGAAATATATTATTTTAATTACGAATAATTATAATGCTAAGAAAACTTTAAATTTCTTTCATCCAGATTTTCCAAAAGAAAAGATTAAATTACAAGTATCTTACGATGGTGGAGTTATTCAAGATAAGTACAGATTAACTTCTGCTCGAAAAAGTTCAAGAGAATTAGTAGTTCAAGAAACTAGAAAATTATTAGATAATGGTATTAAGGTATCTATGAAAGCAACTCTTCCTCCAGAAGCAATGAGTCATATTGTTAGTGCAGTAAAAGATTATATTACCCTTGAAGAAGAAATGAATATCAATAATAAATCAGGTCAGAACTTTAGTTATTATCCAACTATGGATACTACTTCTTTCTTAATGACTTCTCTTAGAAAAGATTTCGCCGCTGGAAAATTAGAACAGAAAGAGGTTCTTTTTAATGATTTACATACAACCTTTGAGATTCTATTGAAATTAGAAATTGATCGATTATTAAATGGAGATAAAGCTTTTACTAGATGGTTTAGAGAATTATCTTTTAGTGCTAATAAAGTTCTATGTTCTGCTGGAAGTTCTTTATTTGGAATAGACCAAGAAGGGGAAGCTAGATATTGTCATAGAACTGAATATGATATGAAGAAAGATAAAGACGCTGATAAATTATTTTATGGTAATGTAAAAAATGGTTCCTTCATAGAAAAGTTCGAAGCGACTAAAACAATTATTAATAATATCTCGGAAGAGAATCTAGATATGGTTGCTCATTGTTCTGGATGTAAAACATTAACATGTGTTAAATGTCCAATGGTTAATATTGCTCCAACTAGAGGAATAGATACTTCTGTTTCAGGTAATATGTTTTTAGATATGTATTCTCATAGCGATAGTTTAACTTGCGAACTAAATAATACTATAAGCGTATATTTATATATGTATTTTAAAATAATTAATAAAAGAAATTTTTAAAGAGGAAATAATATGGCTAGAACTAAAATAAGTCGTTATGTAAAATGTGTCTTAGATTCAGATAGAAATGGATCTGGGGATGGGGGAAATTGTTCCGGTTTCCATGTAGCATGTAGTAGTAATCTTCAGGCTTATTGTAATGAGCAATTTGGCACGGCAGTAAGAGGAGAAAGAATTGATGATGAGGATATCTCAGCATTCTATACGGCTGCTAATACAGTAGCAAATAATAGATCATTTACATCCGTTAGTAGACCAACTAATGTCGATGATAATAATATAATAGACGATAATGATTATGATGTTCTTAAAAATTGGGTTGATGCACGTAGTGATTTTGGTAATGCAGAAACAGAAGATGTTGGAAATAGTATAGATGCTAGCGGGTGGATTTCATTAAGAGATAGATTAAAAAACATCGCGAAGATGTGTAATCAAGTATTTCATGCGGACTGTCCATCGGTATGTAGTTGCAATACTGTTTGTACGTGTAATTGTAATAGTAATTATTAAAAAGAAGGAAAAGAAGATGTATATAGCCACTGTAGAAAAAATAAATGGTAATTGGAAGGTATTGAACTTTTTAAATATAAATAACCTAGAAGAAAATATTTTTGAAAATTATGTTCAATGCGATGATACTACAAAATATTTTTATTTCTCGTTAATAAAGAAATATAAAAATATTTATATTAAAGAAGAAGATGTTCAAATAAAAGGGATTAATACAGATAGTTTTATTTATTCGGAAGCCTATGATTTAGATACCGATAAATTAACTTTAGAAAAAACTAAACTAATCAAAGATATTGATTTCGATATGAATATGAATCTTAAAGGAATTAATTTTATGGAATATATTAATTACATTTATTTATTTAATTATTTTGCTAGTAAAGGAATATTTATTACTAAAGAAAATAAAGAAGATAAATACATTGAAATATTAGAATTAAATGATGAAGAAGCCATTGAAAAATTAGAAGAGTACTTGATGATTCAAGATAGTATTAATCCATTTTTAGAAAATATTAAAGAAATAAATAAGATTAAAGAAGATATTACTTATGCTAATACAATAGAAGATTTAGATTTAATTAAATCTAAATTATAGAATGAAGATTATTGATAGAGCGTTAATTATTCATTATGGAATGTATACTGGAGTTCATTTTTACGCTGCAGAATACTTCATCTTTTTAAAAGAAAATAATTATCCATTTACTTTAGTATTTAAGAATTGCCAAGAGAAAGATAAAAGAACTATCTTTAGTTCTTGGGAAGATAAATACAAAAAGGAATATGTTGATATATTAAAAGAAGAAACTATTTTTATGGATGAAAAGATAATCGTAAATAATGCTTTAATTATAGATTTTACTACATTTAAAAATCTAGATGGAATTATTAGAAAGAATAATTACTATCATTATACGGATGAAATATTATCTAAAGAATTACCTTTTAAAGAATTTCTAAAGAAGAATTCATTAAAAGAAAATAGATGGAATGAGTTCGGAGATAAATGTAGTTCGATTATAGATAATCATTATCCTTTATTATTAAATTTTAAAATGTTTAAAGAGATAGAAGACTTTCAAGATATTGAATACTTAGAAGATAAAAATACCCCCGATGGGAGTTTTAAAATAAGAACAACTAAATCAAATTTTCATAACACCTTTAATAGATTAAGGTTCGTTAAGACTAGTTACGATAGAAGTAATAGACTTATACCAGAGTGTAAGTACTATGGTAAAGAAGTACAATTTGAAGTTGGTAATTATTCAGATGTAGATTATTACGATAGTACTAATGATAGGGCCGAGAATGAATGGTCCGATTATTGTATTAATCAACATGGTACGGAATTTATAGAATTCCTTAAACAAAATGAAGTTTCTAGATTATGATATAGTTTTAACATATGCTTATAGTAATTTGGAAAAGAAAAGAATTTCTGGACATTTATTTGAAGTTTTAGATTATTATCTTTATTTAAAAGATAATGGTTATAAGGTTAAGATAATTATCCAGGATTTTCTTACTAGAGAAGAGGTTCTTATAGCTTGGAGGAATCATTATAATATCAGTGAGTCGAATATTGATTTTATAGTACTTCCTAATCCAAAGAGAATTATGGCTAAGAAAATATTAAATACTAGTGGTTATGGTAGTTATGAAGATTGCGTTTATGTTGGTAAATTATATCAGTTCAGATGTGGTGTATTCAGTCCAGAGTACATCGAGAGAAAAAAGATAACTGTATTACAAGATACGAGAGTATATCCTGAGATAGCATCTTGTCCTAGACTATATAAACACTATATTAAAAAGATAAATACCAAATATATGAAGAAAGTTGGTATCGTCGGGGATAGAAGTATCCTTTATCTTAATACTTTACTTAGAAGTTCTAGTAAGAAATTTTTACAGGAAAAGAAAGAATTATATCCAGACTTAACGATCATCAGTAATATTATAGATAAATCGTTGGCTGGATCTATTCCTGTGCTCAAACCACCGGTAAATATATTAAGTATTGCTAAAGAATATATTTACACAGAAACTATGCATATGTTTGATTGTAGTCCGCGGTTAATATTTGAATGCGCCTTTAATAATATTCCAGTTCATTATGATTTTAGTAATATAAATAAAACTAAAGAAGAATATATGGAAATTGATTCAGGTTTAAAATATAGATATTTAGATATTAAAAATAATATAGAGAGTTTATCATTAAATGAAGATGATGACTTAAAGGAGTTAATATGGGAATAACCCAAGATAAGTTCACAGAAGCTATCTTTAGTTTTATTCTAACCGAGAAATGTAATTTCGATTGTAAATATTGCTTTCAAAAAATAGATAGAGAAGATCATTTAATTAATTTTAAATTATTTAAAACAGTAGTAGATAAAATATTAAAGGAAATAGTTAAAGTTGATTTAAAATATTCGGTATTTTATTTAATGGGTGGAGAATTATCTGTCCTCCCAGAAACTATGAAATATATTAAATATATTAATGATAGAATAAATGAAATAAATTATCAAGACGATAATCATAAAATAAGAATTCGATTAGTTACTAATTATACTGGACCAAAAGAATATTTCCAAGAATATTTATCATTAGATAATACAGATCCTTTCTTTATTTCAAAGCATTATTTATTTAAAAATAAAGATTTCTTAGCTAAGCTACATGAGCTACCGTTCTCCAGCTACGAGATAAAAATATTCTATAGTACGGATACTAAATTAAATAATCATAAAGAAATATTTGATTTCTGTCAGGAAAAGAATATACCTTGTATAGAAGAAGAGATTTATGCGTATACTAGAAATGCTAGAGATACTGGAGTAGTTAATAAATTTAAAGCATGTAAAAAATGTTATGCTTTAGCTTATAGTATTGATAATAAAGGAAAAATTAAAGAGGAATGTAAAGGGCATGAATATAATTTTTTAAATTTTAGAATTAATAAAAAACCATATAATTGTACTCAAATATGTCCACCAGAATATCAAGAGAGATTCTTTCAGGAGGACTTATGATACAAGCTCAAGAAAAAGAAGTAGAAGTAGTTCTAACATATAAATGTAATTGGAATTGTACCTACTGTTGTGTAGATACCCATAATCAAGATAGAATTTTAGATGTAGAATTATTTCAAAAATTAGAGAATATTCCCGAAGATTATAATATTACCCTTAGTGGTGGAGAATTAGGATTACTATCTTTAGATAAGCTAAAAACTATTTTAGAGAAAGTAAAAGAAAAAAAGCCTAGAAGTATAAGTATAAATACTAATGGATTATTTATAAAAAACTATCCAGAATTATTGGATGAATTCCAAACAGTATTGTATCATATTTCTCCAGAATTATCTCTATATGATAATATTCAAATGATTGATCATCCAAGTATAGAATATATGTTGGTACTAACAGACGATCATATGGATAGAATTAAACCATTTCTAGAAAAGCATATGCCGGAAAAGAATGGAAGAACTTTAAATAATAAGAAGATACATTTAGTACCAGGTAGTAATCCCGAAGGAATTAATAAACCATTTATGTCAAAAAGAAATAAGTGGTTAGTACTAAAAGAATTTCGGTTATATATGACTCTAGAAAGTAAAGAAAGAATAATGAAAGAGAAGGAATTTGATGAAATCATTTATATCTAATGAAGAAGTATCTAATACCGATAATGTTATTAGATTAGAATTAGAATTAACTAGTGTTTGTAATCTGGAGTGCCCTTTATGTTTAAGAACATTACATTCAGAATTAAAGAGTAAAGTTAAGTATAGAAGCAAAGAAGAAATTTTATCTAGTATAGAACAGTACAAAAATTTAAAATATATTACTATTGCTGGACCAATTTCTGAACCTAGTACTCATCCCGAATTTTTTCATATCTTAGGAGTTCTAATTAAAAGAGGATTTGATATTTCTTTATTTATAAATGGAGATACTCATAATGATGTATATTATAAGAGATTGGGATTATTAATAAGAGGTCAGAAAGTAAAAGTTTATTTTACTATTTGTGGAAGTACTCAAGAGTTACATCAAAAGTACCGAGTTGGAAGCAACTTAGAAAATGTATTAAGAAGATATAATATAGTACAAAAATTATCTAGGGAAACAGTTCTTACTTATATAGTATTTGAATATAATCAAAAAGATTTCTTAGACCATAAAGAAGAATTCGAAAAGAAATACAATTTAGAATCTTTTTATACCCTTCCAGTTCAAGAACATTTTAATATAAAAGAATTATCTAAGAATGGTATTCATTTACCTAAAGAGGAACATCTCTTATATTTAAATAAAATAGATAAAAATGATAAAGAAGATATAATTTGTCCAGCGAAAGAATATCAATTTAGAGTACTTGATCATCAAGGGAAACCTTGGTATTGCTCATTACAAAGATTATTTGGGGAATCCCATTGTTTTGAATGTTCTAAAAGAAATGCAGAAGTACTTAGAAACAATAATATATATCATTTAGCTGAACCAGAAAATGATACATCAGAATTAGGATTAAGATTATGATACTTACAGTAAATAGTATAAAAGAATTTGAGATGGAATTAACTGGGGTTTGTAACCTTAGTTGTTCTTTATGTACCAGGAATTATAAACACGCTGACCATATGTTAGGTGTTAAACATAGACCAATTAAAGATATAATAAAACAATTAGATGTGTTCAAGAATTTAAATAGAGTAATGTTAGCTGGAGCTGTTTCAGAACCGACTCTTTATAAAGATTTTATTGAATTAATTAAATATTTAAACTCTAGAAATATATTTATAGATTTATTTACTAATGGAGATACAAAGACTCCTGAGTTCTGGGAAGAAGTTGGGGAATTATTTAATCAAGGTAACCAAGAAAGTAGATGTACTTTTACTGTATGTGGGACTACTAATGCTAGCCATAAGAAATACAGAATTGGAAGCTCATTAAATAATATTATGAAAAATGCTTATGCTTTTAAAAAAACTAATCGGACTAAGGCTGATTATGTTCAGGTAATCGATTTTGAATATAATAAGAATGAAAATTTCACTAGAATTAAAAATAAATTTAATAACTCCTATCATGTTCATTCAGAGGGTAGAAGAAGATTAAAAGATTTTAAAAAGCCACCCGCTCCAGGAGTTACTCCACCATTAAGAATAGAAAAGGCTATTAATACTATATTTAAATTTCGACCAAAACCTGGAGATAGTAACATAAATATTAAGTGCAACGCTATTAAAAATAGTAAATTATTTATGAATCAATATGGACAATTGCATCATTGTTATATCTCAGCTGAGTTCAATGAAAGTAAAGATGATTTCTTATTAAAAGATCCAAGTACTCTTAACGAACATACTTTATTTGATTTTAGTAAAGTTCTTGATTTTACTTATCCAGATTGTTTTCAATGTAGTACTAAGACTCTTAAATTAATAGAAAGAAGTGGATTGGATTTTCTATGTTAGAAAATAACCAGTTCCTTCCGGATAAAGTTCTAGATATTGAGCTAGAACTAAGCACCTATTGTAATGCTTCTTGCCAGCTATGTTATAGAAATTATAAAGCTTTTGAAGAACATTATGAAATTAAAAAGAATGGGAATAAGATAAGAGATCTCAATGAAATAAAAACTCAAGTAAAGACATTCCGGAATTTAAAGAGCATTAAGTTAGTTGGGAGTATTTCAGAACCAACTATTTATCCAAAGTTTTTAGAATTAGTACAATTCTTAAAAGATCTTGATTTAGTAATTGAAATTTGTACTAATGGTGATACTCGAACGATTGAGTTCTGGGAAGAATTAGGAAGAATTCTTACTAAAGAAGATGAAGTTTATTTTAGTATCTGTGGGCTAAAACAGAGCACTCATGAGAGATACAGAAAGGGAACTAATTTATATCAAATCTTAAAAAATGCGGCGGCTTTTAGAAGTACTTCAAGAGAAAATAAGAATGATTATGCTCAATGTATTAAATTTAAATATAATGAAGATGAATTAAATTCAAAAGAATTCAAAGAGTTTATAAAAGATTTTAGTAACGAGTATCAAACAGAAACTTATTTATTAAAAGAAGATAATAATTATGTCGAACCTAAGAATATAAAAGATTTATCTCCAGTTACCAGCAAGGATTACGAAAAGCTTAGTAGGCTAGTTAATCTAAAATTCCAATCTGGAATGAAATTGAAAACAACTTGTATGAGTAAAAGAGATAAAAGTATTCAAATAGATATAAATGGAAATATTTATCCATGTTACCTGTTTCTCGAAGCAAGTAAGGGCGAATTATGGGATAAAGATTATAATAAAATCGATAATCTACACTACGATGTTTGTAAGTTCTGCGAAAGCGAAACTCAAAAGTATTGTGCTAAACATCAGATGGAATATATAATATAAATATAATATATTTACAAAGGAATTAAAATGATGATGGGTCCAAGAATACAAAGTAGTACTTCTTATGGTAAACTTAATTCAGTAATTGTCGGAAGAGAATTAGAATTAAATAATAGAAATATAGATTTTACATTTAAACATATGTATCAGAGTAATCTAAATGAAGAAATATATCAACAAGAGTATTATCAAATTACAGATAAAATTATTAAAGAAAGAATAGAATCTTTAGATAAGTTAGCAGAAGTTCTTACTAATGAAGGGGTTGTAGTCGAAAGACCTACAATAGTAGATTCAGTAAAAAGAATTCAAACACCTGAATTTAAAGGGGAACTTAGTTCTGCTAGTAATGTAAGAGATTTAACTTTAGTACTAGATAAAAAAATTATAGAAACACCTACTTATGTAACTCATAGATATTTTGAGAATAATAATCTAAACGAAGTATTTAATAGATATTATGATTATGGAATGGGTGGTCAATGGATAAAAAGTCCTAATAGTATATTAACTAAAGAGACTTTAGATTTAGAACATTGGGAAGCGGAAAGAAATTTTAGAAGCTTTGATAAAAGTAAATATACTATGGCTATTGATGGTGCTCAGTTTTGTAGAACTGGACATGGAGTAATAGTTAATATAAGTACTTACAATCATTACTTAGGTTATTTATGGGTAAAAAGTGTTTGTCCATATACTAAATTCTTTCCAGTATTTCAATTCGTTGATAATCATATTGATGGTAAATTAATATGTTTAAATGAAAACACATTCTTAATTGATTCCGAAGAATCTAAAATAAAACTATTACGACAATTACCTGATTTCTTTAAGAAATACGAATTTATTATTCCAACTAAGTTCCGAGATATTTATAAGAATGATGATAATTATCCTTTATTGAGTTCGGAAAGAGGAATGGATATAAATATTTTAAGTATTAATCCAAATAAGTTATTAGTTGATTCTAAAAGCGTTGGAACTATAGATGCTTTAGAAAAGAATGGTTTTGAAATATGTACTGTAGATTTAAAACATTCAGAAGTATTTGCTGGCGGGATACATTGTAGTACACTAGATTTAAATAGAGATTAAAAAGGAAATTATATGAAAGTAAATGCAAATGAAATAGCTCTTGTATGTACAATAGAAGGAAATAAAAATAGTATAAATAATCAATATGGTTCATTTAAACATAAACGATCTTATGAAGATGAAGCCATTAAATGTTTTACTCATTGGAGAAAGAATGCTGGTTGGTTAAAAGATATAACTATTATAGCTCATTGTCCAACTAAGAATACTATATCGGAAGATACTAAAAAACAATTAGAAGAATTAAATGTTAGATACATAGAAGAATACAGAGAAGAAACTGATAGTTATAAAAATGGTTTTTTAAATGTATTTTTAAGTGGAAGAATGTTAGAACATGATGAAGAAGTTAAAGAAGAAATATTTATTCATATTGATTTAGATATGACTATTATTAAAGAATTACCCGAACATTTATTTAAACATCCTAATAAAATAGTTTGTGGAGCATATGATAAGAGCTCTATATTAGATCAAAGAGAAAATTTTGGTACTGAAATATTTGATACTGGTTTTATTATTTCTCATAAGAGTTCTATATTTTATACTATGTTTAGTAATCTAATAAATGCTTTTATTGAAAATGGTTATGATGAAGAGTACCGACAGATTCAAGAATCTAGAAAAGATCTTCCATTGAATGATTATGATGTAGAAGAATACTTCTTTGATAAATTATATAGAAGTAAATTAATAGAAGTAATAGCTTTTAAAAATTATCAATTAGGAGAAGGATATCCAAGTATAAATGAATACGATGATGAAGAACTTAAAAATATATATTTTTGGCACGAGCATTTATTTTACGATAAGAAAGAATATAATGGTATTAAAGAAAGAATAGAATTTAAGAAAAGGTTAAATAATGAAAAGAAATGATTTAAAAATATTTAGAAAACAAAAAGAGATAAAAGATAAATACTCTTTACCAAATAAGGTACTTATTACTATGGATATGTTATCCGGGGATATAACTAAATTAGATAATCTTTATTTTTTTATATACGATAATAAAAAATATATAATAAAAGATAAAATATGTATTAATAAAAAACCCGAGGATTATTTTGAAATATACGAAATTAAACCATATGATATTAACATACTAAAAGAAAAAATAATGCATTTTATTAGGACAGATATGAATAAATATTCTTTTTTATTCCCTAAATTTTTAGAAGAAACAGACGACTTTCTTATTTTAGAATATTTAGAAGGAGATGTAGTAGTTAGTGATTATAAGTCAAGTCTAGTTTATAATGATATTTTAGATAAATTAGAATTATTTTATAGTCAGTATAATGGAGAGCTCTGTGTAGAAACCCGGATAGATTATAATTGGGTTAAAACACAAGAAGGGTTTAAATATTTTGACATGGATAGTTTTCTTATAGGTAGTAAAAAATTCACTTTATTATTAGATAATACTAATGTACAACTTTCCAAAAATAATATATTTTATGATAATGATCATATTAGAAAATCTTTTATTGATAAAAAAATACTACAAAAAATAAGAAGTATTAGTACAAAAATTAAGGAGGATTAATGAATAATCATTTTTTTATAGATAAGTTTGAAGAAAAATTAAGTAAATTTACTGGAGCTCCTTACGTAGTACTTACTGATAGTTGTACTAATGCTTTATTCTTATGTTTAGAATTAAGAAATAGAAAACAATTAGAAAGGGAAGTACTAACTATTCCAACAAGAACATATGTATCTGTTCCTCAAGCAATCCAGAATGCTGGATATGATTTTGAATTAGATAGAATACATTGGAACGGGAATTATCAATTAAAACCTTTCCCTATTTACGATTACGCCGTTGGCTTTAAAGAGGATATGTATCAAGAAGGTACTTATCAATGCTTAAGTTTTCAACAAAAAAAAGCGATTCCTATTGGAAAAGGTGGTGCAATACTCTTAGATAATTACGACGATTATCTATATCTAAAAAGAATGTCTTGGGATGGAAGAGACGCTAGTATTCCAGTAAATGATGATATAAATAATATTATAAGAGGATACCATATGAATATGACTCCAGAGATGGCCGCAAAAGGAACTTTACTTTTAAATCAGTACTCTTTTAATATAATGGATATTGGTACAAGTAATGATTATCCTAGTCTTATCAGTTATTCTGGAAGTGATTAGGATATTTTCCAAAGGAGAATTATGAATTTAAAAAGAAATTTAGTAAAGAAAATGGATAAAGTATTCATTGATAAACTAGAAATTAATTTAGAAGAAATTAATACTACAAGAATTAAAATCGATACAGGTTTTAGATGTAATGAAAAATGCACCTATTGTTATTATAGAAATAATCTAGATGATGATAGTATAAAAGAAGATCTAATTTTAAAGCAATTAGATAAGGTAAAAGAATTTGGTTTTACTGAAGTAGAATTCAGTGGCGGAGAAAGCTCTTACCATCCAGATTTTATTAATTTTATTAAGTACGCTACAAAATTAGGTTTACGAAGTACCACATTATCGAATGGGACTATGAGTACTGAGTTATTAAAGAAAGCCAAAGAGGCTGGATTAGAAGAGATTATGTATTCCTTTCATGGGAATGAAAAATCTCATGAGAAAGTAACTAAGTTAGAAGGATCATACGAGATGATTATTAAACAACTAATTGAATGTAAAAAATTAGGAATTCTTACAAGAGTTAATTATATAGTTCATAAGAATAGTATAGATAATATATCTGAAGTCCTTCTAGAATTACAAACTCTAGAAGAGGTAGATGAAATCTATATACACCAATATAATTTTCTACCTATTAATGAATGGGGTGATGCAGAGAAGATAGCTCGAGTACAGCAGAAACTTTTACAAGAGAACTATAATACTTTAGAATATAACTTAGAATATTTATTATCTAAAGATAAAGAATTTAATATAAGATATATAGAGTATTGTAATATAAATGAAAAGTATCATCGGTATATTAAAAACCATTACCATCATTATTTTGATAGATGGGATTGGCATCCATTCTTTATGCATAAAGAAGATATTCTAAATAGAAAAGATTTTGAATTAAATGAATTAGAAATAAAAGAACATTTGATTCATCAAAGAGCGTCCCAGTACTATAAGACAGATGAGTGTTTAACTTGTCCTCATTTTAAGTATTGCGATGGGTATAAAAACGATTAGGTTAATCCTAATCGTTGCCTTCTTGTCGTTTAATTTACTGGAAATCTATAATTCTTTTCGGAAGAAAAAAGAAGTATATCTATACTTCTCCTTCTTCTGGAAATCTAGCTTGGAATAATAATTCCCCAGTTATTCCCAATGAAGTATCAAATGTTGATAAATGCTTTTTACATTCTTCAACATCATATCCTCTAGTATCTCCTTTTGGAGTTACCATTTGAATAACCTTACTTGTGTCTTTATAGACATCAAGTTTAGCTTTAACTTCTCCCATAAATTTAACAATACCTTTATTGGTAGTCTCAAATTTAACACCTTCAGAAGCTAGAATTGCATAATACATTGCTAGCTTCTTTGGATTAGATTCATGCTTATGAAATTTCATAATCATCTGTTTTTGAATATTTGTCATATTCTCTCCTTTAATAATTTAATAATAAAATATAATACCATCTGTATTATCTTCTATCTGATTATAATATATCTATACTATAAATTTGGTATTTAAAAGCATTCTTTAGAACTTTAAATAGTTATAATAGATATTATATGTATATAAATTAAAAAGGAAAAATATGGCTGAAAAAATAGTTCTTAATAAAGATCAACAACGTATCTTAGATGAGTTCGTTCTTAATCAAGATAAAAAATTAATATACTCCTTAACTGGAAAAGCTGGTACTGGTAAGACTACTCTTAATGCAGAAATAATTAATAAGATTGATTCTGATTTTAGAGATAATAGTATTGTTTGTATCTCGCCTACACATCAAGCGTTAAGTGTAATGAAGAAGATGGTAAAAAATAGAATTGGATATATTCCAAATAATATTAAATTTGCTACCGTTCATAGTTTCTTAGGATTAAAATTGCAAATAGATGATGATGGTAATGAAATATTTACTAGTGGAACATTTAATAAATACGAGCCTAGATTAGATTGTGATTATTTAATTTGTGATGAAAGCTCAATGGTTCCAGACGATTTAAGTCAACAGATAAGAAAATTACTTACTACTTCTAAAATGTCAGAAAGAAGAATTCGTAAGCAATTAATATATGTCGGAGATCCATATCAATTAAAACCAGTTTCTGGAGAATTTAATTTTGTCCTAAATAAAGAAGTTACTCAAATTGGTGGATATAGAGTTATTCATCAGCATTTAAATAATATGGTAAGACAGGCCGCTGGTAGTCCAATCATAGAACTTGCTCATAGAATAACTGATATTATAGATGATAATTCTTTATTTAATGAAGAAGACTTTTTTGAAATGTTATATAAAAAAGATGAGACTGGAGACAAACAAGTATTTGATAATCCTATTATGTTTATGGAAAGATACTTAGAAAGTACCATACCAGAAAAAGATAAAATAGTTGGGTGTTATACTAATAAATTAGTAAATGAATATAATACTTATATTAGATATACTTTAAAATTTGAAGATCATGCTGTAAATGTAGAACAACCTGGACAAAGTGTTAGTTATTTACCAGATTATTTAGCTGGAGATAGAGTTATATTTTTACAACCATATGAAAGAAATATGGAAAGTATTACTAGTAATGGAGATGTAGGAAAAATAGTAAGTACTACTATTAAAGAGAGTACTGTTCAGGGAGTTGAGTTATCCTATTATCATTGTAAAATGGAATTAGAAGATAGTGAAAATCCATACGATATTGTTTCTGTAAATATATTAGATCCAAAAAGTGTTCCGGTATTTGAACAGAAATTAAAAGAATTAGCTAACGATGCTAAAAAAGCAGACTCTAAAAGAAAAGGAATTCTTTGGAAAAAGTTCTTCTCTTTTAAAAATAAATATGCAAAAGTAAGAAGTATTTATGCTAATACTAATCATAAGCTTCAGGGGAGTACTTTTAAAGAAATTTATTTAAATACTCAAGAGTATAGACAATTTATTAGAAGAGATTTAGATAATATATTAAGATTAATATACGTTGCTATTACTCGTGGTAAAAAAATAAAGTTACTTATGTAGGAAATATAATGAAGTATTATACTGGAATAGGATCTAGAAGAACTCCAGAAGATATATTAAAATGGATGGAAATCTTTGGAAAGAAATTCGATATTAATTATACTCTTCGATCTGGCGGAGCTCCAGGAGCAGATAAAGCCTTTGAAAAATATGTTAAAGTTAAAGATATTTATTTACCTTGGAAAGGGTTTGAATCTAATGCTAGTCCATTATTTTCTCCTAGCGAAGAAGCATTTGAATTGGCTTCTACTTTACATCCTGGATGGAAAAATCTATCTGAAGGAGCAAAGAAGTTAATGGCCAGAAATGCTCATCAAGTACTTGGTACTAATCTAAAAATACCATCCGAGTTTGTTATATGTTATACGCCAGATGGAGCGACTACAGAGAAAACTTGTACTAGAAATACTGGGGGAACTGGATTAGCTATTAGATTAGCAGATAAAATGAAAATACCTGTATTTAATTTAGGGGATAAAAAAACTTTGTATTATCTTACTAAACAATACAATATAAATATAAGAGAATAGAAATAAAGGATTAAAATGAAAACAGTTAAAATAATTAGAAAGTCTGATTTTATTCAGTTGGAAGATGCTATTAATGACTATTTAAAAACAGTAAAGTGTAGGGAACCTAGTATTCAATATCAGACCCACGTGAATAATGGGCGTTCTTGGTATTCTGCTTTAATACAAGGAAGTTAAATGAATGATCGAATAATTAAAACTTATACTACTATAAGTAAAGATCAAATACTAGCCTTATTTTTATTGAATGTTTTTGGATTAGCTTTAATAGCCGAAGCTGTTGGGGTTACTATTATTACACTTGGTGGCTTATATTTAATGAATGCTAGTATATGGATGTACTTTGGAAAAGTATTCTATAGTAGTATTTTTTATATCATAGCAGATATCTGTTGGAGTATAAACGCTTATAATAATGGTGATGTATTTGGAAGTATTACAGTCAATACTGGATTACTTCTAGGAATACTCGTTACATGGAAAATGAAAAGAGGAATCTTTGTAAAAGATTTAAAAAAGGAAAAATAAAGATGAAATTCAATAGATATAAAAATATTTCTGGTAGAAAGATTAAAAAGAAAACCTTAGATATATTACATTCTTGTGCTTATAAAAAAGATTATACTAAATATTATGATAATGGTACTAAGACAGAATTTGGATTATGTTGGTTTGTAAAAGATAGATCAAATAAAGAAATTTATATTGGTCATGTTGGAATGGAAAGTGATTTAGCTATCTTAGGAATTTATGATATTGATACTGAAGTAAAACATGGAACTGGTTTTAGTTCTAAATCACAAAAATGGTATGGATGGTCTCATAGAGCTATTAATAGTTTCGGTGTAGGAAGTACTATTAAAAGAGGGGATTGTGCTTATCAACCTAATAATAAAATAGATTTTGAAAATGCACAAAAAGATTTCTGGACGGATAATTCGGACAATTCAAAATATGGATATAATCAAATTTCTGTTAAATTAAATACTAATGTACTTGGAAGTTATTATGAAGAAGATGAAGAAACTCTTGGATGTGAAGTAGTTAAGGAAACTGAATTTTTTGGAACTCAAGAGGGTAGAGAAAATAGAATTTCGAAACATTGGATAGAATATCCAAAAGAATATGGTCGTGGTGAATGGACTGCGGAAACATTAGAAGATGCCAAAATTATGGCTCAAGATTTTAGTAAAGGGGTATCATAATGAGAGTTGTTCTTAAAACTATTAAAAACAATAGAGACGTTAGAACTGGGGCGCATTTAAATAAAAAATCTCTTCGTTATTTTAGAGATGAAATAAATACCAAAGCAAATGAAGGTAAACATATCTTAGGAGAATTTAAATATTTTAGATTTGATCATGAGGTTGGTTCTAAGAAAGTTAGAGGAGAAGAAGGGTATAAGAAAGCTAGTACTATAGATTTATCAAGAGTCTGTTTAAAAATAAATAAGGCTAAAGTTAAGAAAAATAAATTAGTAGCCGATATCGAGTTGATTGGTTCTAAAAAAGCAGAAGCTTTAGAAACATTATTAAGTACTACAAAAGATACTTATTTTGGATTAAGAGCTTTTTATAGTAGTTCTTTAAGTAAAAAACATAACATTAAAAGAGAGTTTAAAAATTTAATAGCTTTTGATTTAATAGTTAAAGGTAAAAAGGATAAAAAATAATGATTAAGATAATTGAGATGGAAGAAGATGGAACTATCATAAATGACGATAAAAAACCAGAAGTAAATAAAGATGATAAAACTGCCTCTAAATGGCATACTATGTTTAAGATTAAAGTACCTGCTAAAAGAATACAAAAGAAAAAGGGTTATTTTAAAGAGAAACCAGCTTATACTTTATATAGAATTTTTATAGATGATTTTATGGAATATGAAAAAGGTTTACATGAGATTTGGAATGAATTATATAAAGCTGGTAAAACAGATAGATTAGAATTAATTATTAATAGTCATGGTGGTTTAGTTCATGAGGGAATGCAATTCTTTAATCTTATTAAAAATGAATTCAAAGGTAGAGTTACTACTATATTAGATAATAAAGCTTATAGTACTGGAGCTATGATATTCTGTTGTGGAGATAAAAGAATAGTCAATACTCACGCTGATTTTATGTTACATGATTACAGTGGTGGGGCTATTGGAAAAGGTGGAGAGATTAAATCTAGAATTAAACATATGTCTAGAACTATTAGATTTTATTTTAAAGAACTTATTAATAAACCAGGTTTCTTAACCCATAAAGAATATAAGAAATTAAATCTTGGAAAAGATTACTGGATGAGTACTAACGAGATGTGTCATAGAGGTATTGCAACTCATGTTAAGTACGAGGGAGATATTATTACAGCTTCTAAGTACCTAGCTTTAATGGAAATACCCGGAGCTGATAAAAAAGATATTAATAGATTAGCAAAAACAATGAAGAAAGATACTTTAAAATTCAGAGGTCTTCTTCCAATCGAAAAATAATTTATTGGACGAATAAAAAAATAGGGAGCAAAAGCTCCCTATTTTCATGTCCAAGATTAAAGAGGTTTTAACTCTTCTTCTATGTTTTTAATTTCGCATAACATAAATGATCTTATATGTTCTTGTAATCTTTTTTCATATTTATTATCTGGACTATGATTAGCTGTAACGGTTTCTAAAGCATAATAACCAGTTTGATTTGAACTAGATTTAATATCCGTTATCTTTAGATGTTTATAATCATCCTTTATGACCGCGTCTAATTTACTAACATTCTTTTTTAATATTTTTAACTTTGTGGTTAGCTCGGTAACTTTATTAACATTCTCTAAATTCATGATTCAATAGAAGGTATATTATCTTCTATTGAGATATCACTTTCCGTAAAGGTACCTCTATTTTTTGAGAAAGTTACTTTAATAACTTTATAACCGTTATCTTCATATTCTTGCATATCAGATTCTACTAATTCAGTAACTGAATCCCAAATAGGAACATTATAAATTCTCCATCTAATAGCTCTTTCCCCATTTTCTTCTTTTTCAAAAATGTACTGTACGAAATAGTATGAACTACAAATATTAACTATCATAGTTAATACTCTTTTTAAGAAGCTTCTAATAGCTAAAAGTTTCTCGCCTAAGTTTGCGAAATCAATATTTTGTGTATTTTGCATTTTTTTCCTTTAATAATTTTTAATTAGACAACCATTTTTTCTAGATTCAGTTATCATTTCAATAGCTCTTTCTAAGCATTGTTTACATAGTATGGAAGTACTTTCTTGATAACCGCATGGAAATTCGGCTCCATCAAATACTCTTTCTCCGCAACTATCACATGTATTTTTTGAACTATATGGAGTATTATCTATAATTTCCCAAGTAATATTTTGTCCAGCTTCGTGAATTAATTTATGATACTTTAAATTATCTTTTTCTTTAATAGTATCTTTTAATCGAAGATAACTATCAGAATATTGTTTTTGTATAATAAATTCATTAATAATAGTACCATTCATATTTGAGTATTTATTTGAAAAATTCATACATATACCTTTTAATAATTTTGTATTTTTAAATTATTTCTAAAAGCAATATAAAATCTTCTTTCAGAATATATCATTAATATTAAGAGTAATCCATAAGTATATGGATGTTCTTTAATAGTACCACTTTCCAACCAGAGTATTATCATTAATGAGAATGACCCCATTACTAATAATAACCAAGGTAGGAAATTTATCTTTATAGTATCTATATATCTTTCAAAATGATTTACTAAAGCAAATCTCATCCCGATAATAATACTAAAAGTAACTAGTATTAAGCCATAACTTTTTTCTAAATAATAGATATAAATTATGGATCCATATAGTAACCCGAGGAAAAATTGAATCATAAATAATTCAAAATTTAACCCTTTATCTTCTTTTCTAAAAAACATATTTCACCTTTATGCCCCGGCATTAGAAGTAATTAAACCGATAATTAATATATTCTGCTCTCCCGAACTTAGGGAAGCAGCTGTCATTTTTCTACCTTTTTTAATTACACAAATCTGATCACCTTCTATAAATATATCTTCAATCTCTAACATATCCGAACTTTTCATTATATATTCTTCAAATATTTTAAGGCTATTATCAACTTGATTTAATTCTTGAAGTGTTGTTCCTCTTAATTTTTCTTTGAACTTATTTATTTCTAAAAATATTTCAGCATCCATAATAGTATAGTCTTGTTTTAATAACTCTTCTTGGAATTCTTTTTTATTAAAGAAATTTAAACTAGTATCAAAGAAATATTGTAAAGTATCTATTGTCTGTTTAATATGAGCCGCTCGTTCCTTACCTTCTTGAGTTTCTTTTGCTAATTCACTTTGAAGCTGACCAACCCAATAATTTTTTAAAGCCGCAAAATCATCTGATTCTTTTCTAGTTGTTTCTAAAGCTTTTCTTTTAGCTTCTGGAACCAGCTTCATGAACTTATTATAGTTACCAAAACTTCTACAAGTAGTAGTTAAATATTTTGGAAACTCTGATTTTCCAAATAACATAATAGTACTTAATTTTAAATCAAAGTAAGCCATCTCTATTGGATTTTCAGCTAATTCATCTTCAGTATCAAACTCAATTTCAAAACCTTGAAATTTATTATTTTTAACATTAAACTTAATAACCATACCTTTAATTTTATCTATACCAGAACTTAATTTAACTACATGCTCTTTTGCTTTTATTAAATTATGCATCTCTACTTTTTTCATATCGATTTCTGCAATTTCCTCATCTGACAATGTCATTCCATCTGGGATTTCTGGAATGTTATTAGCAGAGATAGCGTTATCTAAACCAACTAATTGATCTCGATATTCTTTTTGATTTTCATAAATAAGACTAAAAGAACCAGTTAAATTATTCTCTTCAAATACATCTGGAATAATACAAGCATTAAATAATAAATCAATATAATTTACATCAATACTATTAAGGTCTTCATGAATACTTAAAGTAAAATCTTTTATCTCATTTACATCGAAATCTAAATCAGATGATTTAGAAGTTAATGTTTTAAAGATTTGAGTTTGAATTAAATCTGGTAAACAAGCCAAAATATATGATTGAAAATAATTAATTTTATTTAGTAATGTTTTACCAACACCATTCTCTCCACACATTAATACTAAACTTTTATTATCAAATTCCCCTTGGAATGTTTCTGGACTTAAAATATTTACCTCGAATTTTGTAATTTTCATAATTATTATCCTTTATTTAAAATATTAAAATCAACTTTGAATAAAGTTTGATCTTTTTTTTCTTGTTGTTGAAGTTTTTCTAACTTCTGCTTCTGTTCTTGTTTTGCTATTTCTTCTTGTAATGTATTTACTAAAGTAACACTATATACCAAATTACCAACTAGAAATATAGTTGCTAGAAAAGCATCAAATCTTGTTAGCCATACTTTCTCTTTATAAATATAGTAAGAACCATTATTTTTAAACCATAAATAAGTAAGTTGTTTTCTAGCAAACCAAACTATTAAAAATATAGTTAGTAATGATAAGTAATAAATATTCATCATCCCCGTTAAATTCCCAAGGTAATTTAGATAAGTTTGAAAGTAAAGGGCAAAATGACCAGATGAATATGGACTATCTACTAATAACGCAGTATGTAATATCCATTGAATGAATAATACTGGTGGTATAGTATAGTCATACCAATAGGTTCTTATTTTTTTATTAAATAAAGTTTCTAGAACAACACTACCAAATATATAATATAAAAATAGTACCGAATAATTTTCAAATAAATTACTAAATGTTAGTAAAAATTCTGCTATATATAATACTGTTTCGTTAGACACGTTTTCCTCCTCTTTGGATCATTGTTTGCAATTCTCTAAATTTAGCTTCAGTCATTAAATGTTTAATACTTGTATTACCTTTAAGGAACACAATTGCACAATTTTGATGAGCATTATATTTAATACCTGCAATAGAATCAAATTTAATAATCATCTTCTTAGTTATTAAGAATTGTTTTGCTGTTAATTTAGTACCCCATTTTTTATTAAGTACCTTAAGAACTACCAGGAATGTTACTATCTGATGTTGGTACTCTTCTAAAGTACAAGGAATTCTCATCTTTGCTTTACAAGCTAATACCAATAAAGCTTCTTTATGTTTTTCATCATAAGTAAATGTATGTACATTAGTAACATCAATTACTGTATCTTTAAATTCCATAAATTTTTGAGAAGATAATTGTAAAGGATTATCAGATAATATCTTTTTCCTTATTTCTCTTTCTGGATCAGTACTTCCAGTTTTTAAGAAATTTAATATTTTAGTATATCTTGGGATTACGTACTTAGGTTTATTATCTGAATCTAATCCATCAATAAATTGTTTATCCCCTTCATCTAAAATATTTACTAATTCAGAACTTAATTTTTCTATAAAAGCATCTCTTTCTTCTGGGGTAGTTATTTTAGTAACTGTTGCTCGAGGTTTTTCTATCTTCTCTTTCGTGATTGATTTTTTCATATCAATATTTCGAAAATCTTTTGGTTCAATAGTTTCAGCTAATTCATCTATAACTTCTTTATTGATAACTTGATTTGAAGAGTGTTCGATAGTTTCAAACCAAGATCGATCAATTGTTAATGGAATATTAATTTCAATAGTATCTTCATCTAAAGGTATTTTTTGCCAGTCGTCGCTAGCTGGAATTGTCCAACCTAAAAAGTTATTTTCTAATAGGATAACTATTTCTTCTAATTCACTAACACCTTCTTCTGCTTTTTCTTCAGCCGATGGTAATTTAAAAGATACATTTATATGACTAATATAAGTTTCTGTTTCATCTTCTGGTACTTCTTTAGTACTGTATATAAATGTAATACCTGGTTTTTTCTTTTTAAGTGCCAAGATTATTTCATCTATAATTGCTTTATTTGTAACTTCTGGTTCGTTTATCATTTTCTTTCCTTTTATAATTTATTTTTATTTTTGATTTAAAGTTAATGTAGCTCTAAACGTTGCTTCATTATCTTCTAGACTTTCTATTGTACCATGAATTTGTAAAGTATTATCAGGAAAATATTTTTTTAATATTTCAGTAACTTCGTCTAATTCTTTCTGGTAGTATCTACCTTCTTCTATTGATACAAATAAGAACTCAATTTTATTTTCATCTACAACCTTCTCGAATTGAATATTATGTCTTTCATTTAAAAAAATTTTATTAAAATCTTCTTCTATCGCTGGATTATCCAGTACTATTAATTTTACCATTTTATTTCCTTTTATAATTTAATTTGCTAATAGCTAGCTCACTATACTAAGCTAACTATCTTTAGCTACTAGTTAACTGGTTTATAATTATTAACTTCTAAATAGTCAACGTCAATATATTTAAAAGATAATCTTGGTTCTTTTATATAATTTTCTTTAATGTCTTCTATAGTAAGTTTATATTTAAAACTATGTTTTTCAAATGGAGTATTATTCCATTTACCTGCTGTTAAATTTATAGTAAATATATTATCTAACATATCTTCTTCTTGAGTATCAAGAGTTATATTATAATTAGGGTAGCTCATTTGAAGTACCTCTAAAATATAAAGTCTAATTGCTTTTTTTCTATCTGAAATTATAGTTATTTTCTTTGCTAAATCATATAACATTAGGCCTCTCCTCTAGTTAATAAGTTAATATCGAAGAAAATTCTTTCCCCATCAGCATCTTTAGCATCATGAATATTAACCTTTAATGATTTTGGGATAACTTCATAATACTTCATAGGTTCTTGGCTTTCAAAGTTTTCTATTTCTTCTGGAATAATAAATCTTCCAAGAACTAAATAACCGATTGCCTCGGTTTCTGGACCAACTATCTCACCCGCAATATATTTAATAGTTCCTTTATATACTGGAGTCTTTTTAGTATCTACTAAACCAATTCCATGAATTGGACACGATTTAGTAATACTTTTATAGTTAACCCCAAAGTAATCGTGGTTATCTAATACAGCACATAAACAATGCGGTAATTGATACCACCAAGTATGTTTTGTAACATCAGCTCCAAATTTCCATAATTCTTGAGCCACTAATTCCATTTCAAAAACTATCTTTCCAATGATTTGCATTTGATATAATTCATGTAGATTATCTTTATTTAAAGTATTAGTCTTTTTAAATACTAACATTTTTAAAATATTTAATATTCTTAATTCCTGAATCTCTTCCTCATTTAACTTCTGTCTTTTAATCAAAGCCTCGCTAAATTGAATTTTTTCAATATCTAAACTTTCTAGATATTTAACTGTTTCTAGATTATTAAAAATTTGTACCATATCATTATGTAGGGTATGAGCACCAAAATATTTTTTTACTAATGATATTAATTCTGCATAAATTGTGTTTGTTTTCTTTACCATTATTTTTCCTTTCGTCTTACTTTATGTCTTTGATCTCTTTCAAGATCAAAATCTAATGTTCTCTCATCTTGAATTACTCTAACACCATCTTTAAAGTAACCACCATATTTAATACTACTATATTTTTTACCATCCATAAATGATATAACTCTATACTGATCAATTACATCTTTACCCGCAATAATATCAATAGCTAAAGAATTTGTAATTTCAATATAATTTTTAGTAGCATGATCTTTCATTACAAATTTTCCTTCGAAGTGTGGTCTATCTTGAAATTGGAAAAAAAATCGAACAGATTTAGTACTAGGAGTACCATCAGAATTTTTAAGAACATATTTCATATAATGACACATACCTTTATGGTAATTATGTAATGTTTCTAATCTATATTGATTTTTAATTTGCTTTATTTCCGTTTTGGCTAAATTGCTTGGAGCTATACTAATACTAGAAGAAGTCATATCTGATTTAAGTATATTATTTCTAGTCTTTCGAATAAAAGCAATCTTTTGAGTTATCCATTCTTCAGTTCTATATTTACCATCGAAGAACTTATAAATTTTTTCATTAGTATCATCATTAGCCCCAAAAATATATTCTTCTTTAAATCCTAGATAACTACAAATAATATTTACTTGTTCTTGAAATTCTGGAATAGTCTGATAAAATAATCTAGTTTCTTTTTCAGTATTATCTTGGTTTCTTTCCCCAACTTTATAACCGATATTTATATGAGTATCAGTAACCTCTAAACCAACCACTATAAAATTTTGTGGTTGAATTTTTGCTAACTCTGGTTGTAGACTAATTCCAAGAAGTAATCTACCTAATTTTTCATCTCCTGAAAGTATTTGTGTATTTAACATATCGTTTCCTTTTTATTTTATGTATGTATTGGAGCATTCCAAAAAGTTCTTTTTTTTCTTTCTCTTGTACTAGTAGTAGGTTTATTATCTTGTATATCCCGAATATACAAAGTCTGAACCTTTTTTAAATCTTTAGTATCGAAGATCTTAGTAGAATAATACTTGAACTGTTCTAGAGTGATAATTCTCATTTGCATCTCTATCATAGTTTCTTTATCTCTTAATATCTTCTCACTAAATAATTTATTATCCGATTTTAAAGTTCTTATATCATCTTTAAATAGTTCTCTTTCTTTAAAAGAATTTTCACTATAAAAAGTTTCTAGGATTACTTTAGCATCATCTACTATTTTATCATTAGATTTAATTTGCTTTTTTAATTTTTGTCTATTGTTTTGTAATAGGTCGTTCTGATATTGTAAATCTTTTGCTTTTTTATTTATTTTATTATAAGCTCTTGCAAGCGCCAAGATATCATTTGGATCGATATCTACTTTTTCCCCATTCATTAACTTCGTTAATATTTCATCATTTGGGTTGGTTGGATCAATCAATATTTCTCCTTTTAGATTTTAAGTCCAGTATCCTAGACTAATTACGCAATCGGTGTAAATTTCCATACCTCATCATGATATGCAAGTTCATTGCCTTTATCATAAATCATTTTTATTAACTCTTTCCAAGTATCAATATCCTCAGAACCATTAAGTCCATATGCATCCCCAGTATCCCAATCAATAGTAGGTGGGTAATCTGCAGTGTAACCTGGACAATATTTTATACTACCACACTGAACATCACTATAAATAATAATTTCCCCATCCCCAGAAGAACATTTTTCTAATGTCAAATTTGGAAATGCTTGGCTTAATATATTAAAAACATGATTTGGTTTATTTAATCCGGCTTCCATTATTTCTCCTTTAATTAATTTCTTATGTAGTCTTTCTTTTTTCGAGGCTTGGTTCTTCTTAGATTAGGAGATTTTCCTCTCTTCTCTGGAGTATACCCTTTTCTACAATCCTCGCATAATTTACCTAATTCTGCTATCGCATCTTGATCTTTAGCTGATCCACTATTATTACAGTCGACCGTTCGACAATTAAATTTCATATCTTTTTTCCCCCTTATTGATATTAAATTAGCTAATAGCTAGCTCACTATACTAAGCTAAACTATTAATAGCTAAACCAAGTTACTTAGAAGTTTTCTTCTTTAACTTTTTTTTTAAAGCTTTAATATTTTTTAATAAATTAGATTTAATTAAATTATCTCCAGGAGAATACATACTTTTATTTTTTTTAATTAACTTATTTAACTTATTTTTATAATCGTTAATATCTTGAGATAACATAATAACAGAATCAATATTAATTATTTTTTCTTTAGTATATAAAGTTTCATCTACTTTATGAGGATGCTTCTTATGATTTGCCATATTGGACTTTCCTTTTTATATTTAAGATAGAGATAATCCCTTGGATTAATCTCTTTTATCTAAGTTTTCTTCTCTTTCCATATCAGATTGAATAACTTTTCTAACTGCTACTCTTTCTTCTTCGGATTTGATATCAATTTTCTCTAACTGTCTAATAACCATAGCATATCTTTCATCTGGTTTCAATTCTAAAAGAACAGAATCATTAGTTCCATCAATTTCAAAAACTATCTCTTTATTCTCTTCCGAGATACCCATATCAGAAATATCTAATATAGTACTATACCCTTTACTAGCAGTATATCTAGAACTAGTTCTACCATATCGTCTAGTATCAGATGGATTTCTTTCCGATATTAAACTAGATTCAGTAGCAATAATTACTTGTCTTTGATAATCTTTAATAGCTTTATCTTTTACTTTTTGCAAACCATTTAACCAACTATCTTTTAATTTTAGAATTTGATTAAATCCATATATTATAAATCCAAGAAAACATATTGTTGAAAATATTATATTACCTAATCCAGCAGTTAGCCAAGATTCTCCAATATGATCAGCAAATCTAATGCCTATATATAACGAACCAACCGATAAAGCACTTCTCTCTATTAAATCTAGAGGCAGTTGCATTAACGTATATTTACAAGTACTATATAAAGTTGACCATAAAACAGCTATACTTAAGAAGGCAAGAGTTAAAAAGCTACCTTGTTTAAATTCTAATTTTGAAATCGTATCTTGAACTAGAATATCTTGTTTGATCATTTCCGTCATTACTATTAATTGTTGATTTATATTTTGATAACCATTATAACAATACCATATTATAATACCAACTCCAAGTGTAATTAAACCATGCCTAACTCCAAATCTTGGATCTTCTTCTTCATAACCATTCTTACTAAAAAAAAGAATTACCCATAGAAATAGTAAACCAGTTACAAATTTATTAAATATTTGATCCGAAAATAGATTAGTAAAAAACATTCCTATATCTTTTGAATAAAACATAATTCCAGTCATAAATAATAGAAAGGCTACCCCACATCCAATTAAAGCTATTAAAGCACCAACTCCAGAATTGTTTTCGTTAAGCAACCAATTCTCTATTTTATTTCCGAATGTTTCATCTTTTGACCATTCGGATTCATCATTTATATCATTGTATTTATTTGACATTTTTATCTTCCTTTTCTTTTTGATTTTCCATGTAACTTATAAGTTACTTTAGAAGCACTTGCTCCATATTGTCTCGCCATTTGTCTATCGTATTTTTTCGCATTAATTGATTCAATAGATTCTGGCCAGAAGCAAGTCGAATCGTATTGAATTGTGGTCTCGGTATGGTATTGAGCATATGTCAACCTACTCTCTCTTGCTTCCATTCTGACCATTTCTTCTTCTAGTCTTCTATCCAATATAGCGGCGTCTTTACGTCTTCTAGCTTCTATAGCGTCGGCTCTTCTTTTTTGATAGTCTATATTTTCTTTTTTCTTCTTATCTCTTTTAATAGAGGCAAGAATTTTTTCTCCAACATCCATACCAATATTTATAGTACTTGCAGCTTTTGCAGCTCGTATATCTTTCAAAGATATTTTTTTAGATCCTACGATCGCCATGATTCTTCTCCCTTTAGATTCGAACCTTCCCCTTTATTTTACTATCATACCAATAACAGTTATCTTCTTTAAAAATATTTTCTCCAGTTTTTAATTTAAGTGAAAAACCTTCTGAATAATTCTTTAAAACATCTTCTTTAAAATTAAGATATTCTTCCCATCTTTTACAAACAGTAATACCTTTAGCTCCAAAGTATTGATAACCACGATCATTTTCATTCGTACACTTAGTAATCATGTATTTCCAGAGACGATATAATTTAGAAGAGCTATCTCCATGTAATATACTTTTACAATTTTGACAACCCTGTCTATTATTATTTTTATGGGCATTTATATGTGGAGAACTCATCTCCATAAGGTTTTCGCAATTAGAACATCTAACTAACCAAGTGGCGTGAGTCTTTTTAATAGTTAAAAAACCATGAACTTTAATATTATTACAGTCCATACCTATTAAAGATTTTACTCCACTTGGTAATTGATTATCATGATATTCTTTAGCTTCTTTGAAAGTATTAAAATATGTCCAAGGGCCTTCCTGCTTCTCTGGGACTGGCCCAAAAATACTTAAGAATACATTATCAAGAAGACATCTAATTCTTCCACCTTTACTTCTATCCATAACAACATAATGAACTTTTCTATTTAATAGTTCATTTATCTTTTCTGGTTCTTTATCATATCCAATGGCTTGTAATAATTTATTATTACAATCCTCAATGATATATCCAGATTCCTTATCTATAATAGACCCGGCTATTAATTGATGCATCTTCTATCCTTCGGAATAATTTTATTTTTATAATTTATTTGCTTTATTAATTAAGTAATTATTTCCAACTACATAGTCTATAATAATTACCCCACGTGGAAAATACTCCTCATTTTTTTGATGAGGTAATAATACTAAACTTTGACTTACACGAGTACAAGTATTATTATAAGTATCTCCTCTAATATTTCCAATATCATAAATTAATGCTTGTCCTACAAAATTATCTACTATAGCATAGGCTGCTTTAATAGCTTCTGGATCTTCAGTAATTAAATGAGCTTGTTTTTTAGTATCAATACTAACCTCTTTTACATTTCCAACTATTTGATTATTCATCATTTTCCTTTTTATATTTAATTATTTTAAGATTTATAACTTTATATTTACTTTGGTAAATTACGTATTTCTACCTGTTCTTTACTCAGTTATTTTTCTACTTCTTCAACATCAGCGAATTGATCAAAGACCGATTTAGTTGGTATGAACATACCATTTTTCTTTTCTAATCTTTTTATAATATTTGTCGTTGAGGCAAGATAATTATTAGCATCTTGAATAGTTTCACTACAATAAGAACTAGGACTAATTACTGATAAATTACACTTATATTTATAACTAAATTCTTTTAATTTTAAAAGAATAAAATCTTTTTCCATTTCAGTATTTATATTATCATCATCCTTAATATTTAATAAATCTAAATATATTAATCTTACCATTAAGGCCGCATAAAATATATTATCGTCTCGAAATTCTTCTTCCAATTTAGATATATTAGTACCCATAAGACTATTTAATACAGAACCTCTATCAGCTATGGTAGCTTTTAAACTATTAATCTCGTTATCTCTTCTATTGATAAGCCTATTATGTTCTGATATAGAATTATTATAGGTAGTACTTTCTCTTTGAAGTCTATCCATTTTCTCTTGATTACCAACTATAATTTTATTCATCCCAATTATCTTTTTAGAATAAATCATAAGTCCAGCATAAATCCCAATTAACATAATACTAATTATACTAAATGGTATTATTAAAATACTATTCTCTTCATAGGTTTGTAAAGTAAACGACATAATAAAAACAGTTACTATTATTAGCAAGATTTTTAACGATTCTACTTTGGTTTTTAAATTCTCTAACTCAGGTTCAGAATTCGTAATTTTTATAACCATATACACTTTTCTCCTTTCGCTTTTTTAGCATTTTTTTGTAGAATAAAATAATTGTATTTTTCAATACTATCATCTTATCTGATTATAATATATCTATACTTTAATTTACTTATTTTAAAGCTTATACTTTTATAATAGCTTAGCTTAAGATAGCTATAGCTTAGTATAGTGTGCCAGCTATCACGTTTTTAAACCGAGTCAAAGTATAGATAAAAATAATTTTTCCCCCTAAAGAAAATAGTTCTGAACTAAACTCTATAAATATAAAAGGAAAAACATGAGTAAGTTAAATCAAAATACTATTATGAATATGAATTTAGATCCTGGTAGTATCGATATGCATCAAGAAGCTTTAGCTAATAATCCTAGTATTAGGGCTGATGGTGGTAAAGCACAACATGATATTATTAAACAACAAGTACGTAATTCTAGGAAAGTTACTAGCGACTCTGGAATTAAAGAAATTCAGAATTCAGATGATATGTACTCTAAGATAATGAATATGAAAAAAAGTGGTTTACTTCCAGAGATGCTACAACGAGCTGGAATCAATAAAACTTATTTAAGAGAAGATTCTATGGGAGCTGGTGGTGGAATGGCTGTTGGTGGAGGAAGCCCTATGGGTGGAGCCCCAGTTACTGTATCAGGTTCTGAACCACAGGCTTCTTTTGGCGGAGGCGCTATGAAAAAAATTAAAAATTGTTATAATCAAGTATGTAAAGGAGGAAAATAATGGCTGACGATATTATAAATCCAGATGATGTAGTTATCCTAGAAGATCCTATTAATGACGGAAATTCTCCATTAACTCCAATTCCTACTGGGCCAGTTATAGAGGAAACACCAGAGGTTGAAGAAGATTTTGACGACTGTAGTATTAATAGTACTGATGATATTGATAGTGGTTATATCACTACATCTGATATCACCTGGGCGAATTGGGATAATCTCTTATCTTATATCAAATTAAATTTTGGTAGTATAGTAAATGCTATGGAATATTCAGATGAAGATTTAATTGAAATTATATCGGAACATGTTCTACCAGAGTACAGTAAATATGATAGTCTTAAGAAATATTATATTATGACAGAAGAAGAAAATGTAGTATCAAATTCTCCGATGTTTACTTATCAATTCCTAAATTTTCCTTATAAAATTTTAAGAGTAGACGGAATAACTAGAAAACCAAGTACATTAGATTTATCTCAATTTTATAATATCCAAGCTAATGGTGGTGATATTACAAACTTTTTAATGACAATGAATACTGTTCATATGGCTGCCGATGTAGTCGCAATAGATACTTGGCAATTTAGAGCTCCAAATAAAATCGAAATGATTACTGGTAGTAATAATTATGGTACTAGTAAAGATTTTATAGCACATGTTGCTTGCGTTCATAAAGATCCGAGTACGGTTGATCCAGATACTTATAATTTATTAAAAGATCTTGCATTGGCTAATATATTAATTTATATTGGAAGAATAAGAACGAGATTCCAAAGTTTTAATACTCCTCAGGCAGCCATTGAAATTCCTGCAGAAGCATTGCTTCAAGAGGGACAACAACTTAAAGCAGAAATTATACAGAAGCTTGATGATCTACCACCAAATTCGTATATTTGGTGGTTAAATTAATCCACTCCAACAAAGATTAGAAATTAAAAATAAAAAAGGAAACCCTTATGGCTAGAAAGAAAAAAATAGTTGAAGAAACTATAGAAGAAATTGCTCCAGTAGAAGCTGAAACTACTGTAGAAACTCCAGTTGAATTAGTAGAAGAACCAGTTGTTGAGGAAGCTCAATTAATTGAAGAAGTAACTATGCTAGTTACAGAAGACGATAAAGTAGAATTAATAGAAGAGGAAAAAGAAATGGAACAAACACCAGTTAAAGTTGAAAAGAAAAATGTAGTAATTACACCGTTAAGAGAACCAAAAGTTTATAATGAAGTAGATCCAGGATTCGCTCCATATACTCCAGAAGAAAAAGTTTATGGAACAACTAAAGCTCCAGAAGCTCCAAATAAAGAATATTTTGATGGTGGTTTACAAGGCGATAAAGCTGTTAAGGGGGCTATGAGTACTCAAGAAATTAACGCTGCTGTAGTTAAAGCCGAATTAAAAGTAGCTGGTAGTCTTGATGAAGTTAAAGATCAAACTTACGTAGATACCTCAGTTGGTGGTTTAGTAAGAACTCATAACGAACACGAAAGAAATGATACTGTTTTTCATAGAGATTAAAAAATAGTCCTTCGGGATGAATATGAGCCTTCGGGCTCGTTAAATTTATTAGGTGATTTAAAAGGAAAAAGAAATAATGAATAAAAATATAAATAAATATTTAAACATTAAAAAAAATGAAGTAATTGCTAAAGTTAATTGTGAGATTATTTTAAATGTAGAAGAATATAAAGCAATTAATGAAGAATTAGCTGCTTTGGCAGAACAAGATACACCAGAAGAAAAATCTAAAACGCAAATAGATGCTAATCATGATGAAGAAGATTCTCAGAATGAATTAGTTATTGTAGTTCCAGGATTTTTTGAGATACAATTTCCAGATGACATGGATAGTATTAAATTTTCATTACCATATGATGTTCAATTATTTAAGAATAATATTCTTAGTCAAACATCTAAGGTAATCCATTTATCTTATGCTCCAGGAGATAGAATATTTCAAGCTAGTTTTTTTAGTCCACAATCTGATATTAGAGTACTGGATACTCTTTTAGAAAATGGAGTAAAATACTTAAATGATGATATTTATCAAACAGTTCTTGGAGTTTATAAACAATTTGAAAGTATGAGTCCAATTCCATTTATGCATATAGAGCTTATGGTATCTCAATTATTCTCTGATAGTGTTAATGGAGAAATGGTTCCACTTAGACTTACAAATAAAGATTATAAAAAAGAATATGCTATTGGTACTAAGAAAGCTTCTCATCATTATGGAAGTACTACTGGATTCTCTTATGGTTACACTAATGATTACATGTTAAATGATTTAGCTAAAGGTAAAAGAAAAGAGAATACTTACTTTGAAAATATTATATCTGGTGATTACGAAAAATTAAAAGATACTGATGAAGAAAAAAGAGAACGAGAATTAAAAGAAAGGAATAGATAATGAGTCAGATGGATCCAAACTATCAAAGAGAATTTTTACATACACAACCTATTCAGATGCAGCAAAAAGAGCCAGGCTATTTAAGTAAATTAGCCGGTTCTTTTGGTAATTATGTAAATACTAATGCTGGGTCTTTAGCTGCTGGAGCAGCTGGAGCAGGTTTAGGTGTAGCAGCTGCTAGTGGTATAGATGGAGCTTTAGATGATATGGATAAAGAAAGTCTAGAAAAAACTAATCAGAATATAGCTAATTTAGATAAGGTACATGATGCTAAACAGGAGTTACATACTAAGGTATTAAACAGTGCCGGTAAAATGTCTTTACCTTTTCAACGATCATTACAAGATACTAATATAAATATTGCTGAGTATCTAAATGATATTAAAGAAAATCCTGGGGTAGACTCGGATGAAAGATTTAATAAGAAAGCGGATTTTCTTCATTTATTAAATAAAGATATCGAAGATTATGAAGGTAATCAAGATTTACATCAACACTTAACTCCAGAGAATAAAAAGACTTTAGTTCAAATGGGTATGGTTCCTGGAGCTCATGGTATGGATCAAACTAGTTTAATTGATTTGGGTCCTAACTCAGAAAAATTAGAGGATAGAATAGCTACTCATGTATCTGATAAAGAAATAGCTATCGCAGCTAAAGAAAATCCTTCTCAATTACATAAAGATAATACAGTTGAAATTAATCAAATTAATAAAAACTATCAAGATACTAGATCAGAAATGGTTGCTTCTAGAGATGCTTTACAGCAAGATGTTAATAACTCAGGAGCCTCAACTCTTAATGGTACGATAGCTACTACAGCATTAGCTAGTGCGGGTACTTTAGGAGGATTATATGCTAAGGATAAAGCGAAAGATACTTTAAGTTTCATGAAAGATAGACAACCTGGAAGTAATGGTAATCCTGGTTATGGTGAAGTAGCTCAGGGTCCAAATCTAGATTATATTACCCCATTAAAGGAAAAAGCTAAAGAGAAATACCAGGAAATAAATACTTCAGTTAATTTAAATCCAGAACCTCATGTCTCGGCTTCTAGTCATATTCCACAAGAGGTAGAAAAACCAAAATCATTAGGAACTAATATAGTACCAACTGATTATTCTTTTGGACAGGAAAATCCAGAAGCAAAGCAATTAACTAATCAGGATAATTCTAGACCGACACCAACTGGTAATCTTAAATTAAGACAACCTTGGAAACAATCATCGAATAATATTGATTATACTAATCCACCTACAGATCCGAACGACTCAAGAGATAAGTCTCCATTAGGTTACGAAGTATTATATAAAAGAAGATAAAAAAAAGAAATAAAAATTTAAAAGGAAAAAAATGATAGGAATACATAAAGTATTTAGTTCTATCGGACTAACAGGATTAAAGGATATCTCATTTAAAGATATTCATTCTGGAACGGGGATAAATTTAATTTATCTTTCGGATAATAATAGTATCAACTATTCTAAGAATTCTAAAAATGGGGTTACTTTTTTAGAAAGATACTCTAGTAAATCATATTTTCAATACGCTGTAGTACCAATGAATTTTATGTTTTACAATCAAAGAATTAAATTTACTCCTTATTTTACTTATATGAAAAGTAAGGTAGGAAGTAAGCTAAGAATTCTTAGAAAATTTAATACTACTAAAAATGATATTAAAATGAAAAGTAATTTTTATGATTTAACGGCATTGTATGAGGGATATAAAATTCTTTCTCAACAATCTCAAGTAAAAAGTACTACTGAATTATTAAAATTATTTAATACTATCGAACAAGAATCTTTAGGAACTATGTTTCAAAAGGATACTTTTATATTATTAGATATAAATAATTTTGGAGATAGAAAGTTATTAGAAGATTTAGTACATTACTCTAGAATTAATGATGGTTTATTTAAAGAAACTAGCATTAAAGGTATCTTAGTTAATGTAGATGATAAATATTTTCCATTAACAACTGCTACTGATATTAAAGATAAAGAAGGAAATGTTCTTTCTAAAAAGAAACTTGGTATTAATTATGCTGTTTATAATAAAGTAAAACAAGTTCGAACTATGTTAGATAAAGAAGAAATTACAGAAGAACTTATTAAAGATAATAACGAGATTTTTAATAAAACTACTGCTATAAAAAATACTGCTAGTTTAAATAATACTACTGATGTAGAAGCAGCTAAGAAAAGTGTTTATAAATCCTTAGAAAATAGATTAGAAGATATTCATAAAGCTCAAAAAGAAAATCAAGGCGCTGTAATAGATGAGAAAAAACAACGAGAGATAAATACTCTTATTGATAAAGCCCAGAATGAAGTAATGAGATCTGATTTTAAAGATATAGAAGGTAAAAGTATCGAAGCTCGAACAGAAGCTTTAATAAAGAAACCAGAGTTCAGTAAATACAAAAAGATTATTGAAAATATTAGAAATATTAATCTTAAGTACAATGGAGCTATTAAAGTAGATAAAGATTTATTAAAAGAAAGTTCAGAAACTTATTATGATGGTATAAAAGCTACTGGAATTGAAACGTTCACTGCTTATAATAAACAAAAAACTGAGTTCGATGAAGTACTAGATGAAGCTATGTATGATTTATTTAAAGGTATTGAGCAGGATAAAGATGCTGGTATTCAAGTACAGAAAGTAAAAATTGGATACGAAGATAATTATAAGAGTAGATTTAAAACTTATAAGATAAAGATAAAGAATACTAAATTTGGATATGAAAAACCATATGATATTGAATTAAAAGTTCCATATCCGGTAAATGAGAAGTACTTAAAATTAGATAGTAATACTTATATTATGAGTAATCAATTCTTTCCACAACCAATTATTAAAGTACAGAATTCCGTAGTAAGAATGTATACACATTTTAGTACAGCCGCAGTAGAATTAAAAGGAACTGTTCTAAATAAAAATTCTGATTTTACTAGATTAAAAGATGAATTCTTAAAAGGAATGACGGAAGCAAAAAAATTAAAAAGCACAAAAGATTTAACATCAGAAACAATCCAAAGTATTAAAGATGAGTATGGATTACCTAGTAACCTAAATGATGGTTTACTATTTAATACTGAAATAAAATAAGGTTTAAAATGATAGAGAATAGAGGAAGTAGAGTTAATAGAGACTCTACTAAAAAAGAAAAGATTGTTACAAAAATTAAAATTTATCCAAATGGTATAATTATAAAAAATAAAAACAGTTATCCTTATTTCTTTATTCAAAATACTGCTTACGAGAACTATAGAATTAGTACATCGTTTGAGTACTTGAATAAAACATTAGATTTAAAAATTAATATCATTAGAGAATTCCAAGATATTAAAGAAAAGATTTATAAAATATTTAATAAATCATTATCTAAACCATTCTTGGTTATAGATAATACAGAAGAATCTAAAGAGATAAATAAAGGAACTGTTAATAATACTATAAATATTTATAGATATCAAGATGGTGAAGAAGTAATTTTTTTAATTAGAAAAATATATGAAACTGATAAGTTCATAGAAAATACAAGCGAGAGTTTATTATATTTCGGAAAGAAATATAGTTCGTTAAATAAATACATTAAGTATGCAAATTATTAAGGAATAGTAATGGGAGAATTTGATAATATTGGTATGGTGACATACGACGAAGAAGTAATTGCTTCATTAACTTCCATATCTAAAAAAGAACCGGAGATAGTTCCAGAAGAACCTGAACCAGTTGAACCAGAGACTTCAATAAAAATAACAGAAGAATCTAATTTATTTGATAATTATCATAATTTTTATATTAACTTCTTTAACTACATGAAGCAATTTTTAAAGTATACTGTAGTAGGGGGATTTGATAGTAGAAAGAATGATAAGACATTATTACGAATTAAACATTTTGTATTTAATTATGGTAGTAAGACGATCAGTTCAAGTACTATTCAAGGACAAGAAAGTGTAGAATATCCTATTTGTACTATAAATATAAATGATATTAGACCAGTTGATTCAGTAAAGAATATTTCAAGACAATTACTTAAAGATAGTTTTCAGAGTCCAAATGATAATATGTTTATAGCTGAAAATGAAGATAAGAAAGAAGTTATTATAGCGAGCGTTGCTCAAAACTTAATGTCTGTCTCAGCTAGTATCGAATTTGAAGATAGTACTGATATAATTAATTATACCAATAATCTATTTAATCAAATTCCATTAAACTTTACAGTTTATACTCCTCCTTATAGTAATTATATTAATGTTACTGATATGGTAAGTAATTGGGATCAAGATGATGATAGTAATGGATTAATAATTAAACCAAGTAATACTTATTTAAATAAAGATTTTGTATTTGCTGAGATAGTTAATAAACCAACTCTAGAGTTAAGCAGCGCTACTCAAAATGTAGATAAAGAAGGACAGAACTATATTTTAAATTTAGAAATGATTTGGAATATGTTTCAACCTATTGGTATAACTAAAAATAGATTTTACACATTTGATAAGATAGAAGTTGATATTAATACTAGTACAAATGCTGGATTAATAGATAATGAATTACCATTATTAACTCAAACTTCTATAGATTCTGATATATTAAATGATCCAGATATAGTATCTAAAAATATTAAATCATATATTCAATTATCTAATCAGAATTTTTTAACTAAAGGCGAAATTATATTCTACTCAGATGTAGATATAGATACTTTTAGTTTTTGGAGTAAACTAAATCCTGGATTAAATAAAGAAGTAACTAAGACTTCAAGAAAAGAATATTACTATCCATTAGATTATCTTAATAAAGAAAAATACATCAGTATTATAGAGATAAACAAAGGGGTAATAAAAGAAGACGATAATTATATCAATATAGATTCATCTATATTAGAAATCGTTAATGATAAATTAACCGATTCTTTAAATGAGTTTATAAAAATAGTTATTTATGATAATTTAGATATAACTAAATATTGTTACGTAGTGAAAAGTAAATACATCTTGGCCGATGCCGGAAATTTATATAACTATAATTCTAAGATACTTTTATTTTAATAAAAGTTTTAGTTCTTAAATTATACTTTTTAAATTTATAGTAATTATAGTTCGCGCGAATTATATTTAAATTATATTTAAATTAAAAGATTGATAAAAATAAATTAAACTAGTCAATCTCTGGGAAATCTTAACCCGACCTAAACACTTAAGGAGTATTTAATGGTTTTAAAAGAAAAAATGGTTAGCGAGGTTGCTTCAGTAATTGAAGAAACATCAAATTTTGTAACTAACAGATTAGTAATGGAATCGTTACTAAAAAATGGTAAAGTAACTTTAGAAGAGGCTACCTTCTTTAATGAATTAGCTAAAGAAGTTATTACAGAGGCGGCAGAGGATTTTATTCCAGAAACAATCTCTTTCGAAGAAGCTGAATTTCAAGTAGATGAAGAAGCGAAAGCATTAGAAGAAGCAAAAGCAGCTGAAGATGCGAAAGCATTAGAAGAAGCAAAAGCAGCTGAAGATGCAAAAGCATTAGAAGAGTCTACAAAAGCAGCTGAAGATGCGAAAGCATTAGAAGAAGCAAAAGCAGCTGAAGATGCAAAAGCATTAGAAGAGTCTACAAAAGCAGCTGAAGAAGCTAAAGTTGCTGAAGATGCAAAAGCATTAGAAGAGTCTACACAAGCTGCAGAATCTGCACCAGTAGAATTAACTGAGAGTGAATTAATTGTTAATAGATTAATCGCTAAAATGGTATAAGGAATTAACATGGCAAAATTACAAATGGTATTAGAAAGCGTAAGAGATAGACACATGATAAATATTTTAGAAGAGGGAACAACTGAATTAGCTGCTCTTAAAACTAAAAGATTTTTAACTGAAAATTTAAATATTATTAATAAAATTCTTGTTGAAGAAGGTGTTGTTGATGGTGCTAGAAATCATTTAGCAAATAACTGGGGTAAATATGCTGCCGCAGGTACAGTTGGTGGAGCAGTAGCTGCAGATCAACTTGCGAATGGTGGTGCTATTACAGATCAAGTAGTCGATGGAGCTAAAAATTTAGTAAATGGTTCTCAAGTTCAGGCTGGACCAACAGTTGGACAAGATCCTATTGCACCAGCACCAGTAGCTGATCCAGTAGCTAAAACTCAAGAGAATTTATTTACACCTAATGGGGCTGCGGGATTAACTCCTCAAATGCCTCAAGTACAAGTTCCAGCTCCAACTGCTACAGTAACACAAGAGCCAGCTTTACAAAGAATATAATTATGACTAAGACTCAAAAACAAGCTTTATTAAAAAGCTTGGAAGAGTCTTCTAATAGTATTACTAATAGATTAATTAATCATAGATTAATTACTAATAACGAAGTAACTCTCGAAGAGGCTACTTTTTATAATACTGTATCTAGAGAAATATTATTCGAGGCGTTGGAAGATTATATTCCTGGTTCAGAAGATTCCGTAGATGATCCAGTTCAAGATGATAATAATATTCAAGATAACATGATCTTAAAAGATGATGAAGGAAATGAATATATGTTTCATCCAGATACTGGTACATTAGAATCTTTAAGTATAAAACCAGAAGAAATTAGTACTGGATCTTTACCTGAAGTAGATTCCGGTTTTGCAGAAAGTACTGAAATCAAACAAGAAGAAGAAGAAGAATTAACAGAAAGCGAAGCAATTTGTAATTCATTATTATCTTTTTATAAATAAAAAATAAGAATTGATAAGAGCAAAAGCTCTTATCACTTTCTTGCTAAATTAAAAAAGAAGAAAAAAGGAGGGAAAGAATGTTAAAAGGAATACAAAATCCAACTGGATTAGCTAGTAGTAGAATGACTACTAAAATACCTGGTACTGGAACTCCTTTAGTACCACATAGTTCAGATACTACATTTAATAAAGAAGTAGGTAATTCCGTAAAGAATGCTTTAAGTTCTCAAAAGAATCCATTTATGGGACAAAAAGCTAGTAATACATTAGGAAGAAATCACCAGCAAAAACAAGCATCTGATGGATTACCTAGTATTAAAACTGGATTCGAATCATCTAAATTAAATGAAAGTGAATATAATTTAAGAGGTGCCTTAATTATGGAGACAACTTATCTTAGAAATATAATTGACCATAAAACGGGTGGTAAAGATCTTGGTAGTGGTACGAAGAAAGAAGCTAATAGAGTTATAAATGATCCTCATGCTTCTCCTAAAAAATTTAAACCATCGGATACTGATGGTATCCAAGGGGAAATTGGAAAGAAGAAAAAGAATACCGGTTTAGATTATTTAAGTAAAGTATCTACTCAAAAGAAAAATCAGGGGTTATTATGATAGCCTTTGGATTAGATAAATTAAATTATAATTTCGTAAATGAATTCTCAGAAGAAAAAATTTTTTTAAATAGATTTTATCAAATTCCAACGACCTTTATCCAGGAAAATAGTACTATTTATTCTTTGAAAGATTCTGATATTTATAGACCAGATAAAATAGCTTTTGATGTATATGGAGATGATATGTATTATCCTTGTATACTAGCAGCTAATAATCTTGGTTCTGTATTATCTTTTAAACCAGATAGAATGAATTATGAATGTTATATTCCGGATAGAAGTTTTATAGAAACTTATCTAACTAAACCAATAGAATAGAAATAAAAAAGGAAAAAGTATGCCTCAAGCAGTTAACGATGGTTCTAATCCATCTCAAAAACAATATCCAGCTATTAAAAAGCTTAATACAGCTATTACACTAGATATTTTAGAAGACAAAGTTATTTACGAAGAGTTCAAAGCTAAATTAAAAACAGCATTAAGTAAATTTCCAAGTTCAAGAAAAACAAAAATAGTTCATGAATTAATTACTAAAAATATAATTTCATTAGGGTTAATACATACAGCCAGAGGAGAAATGCCTCCAGTAGTTATGTTTAATAAAGAAAATACATTACATAGAATTTTTTTAGATCCAGATGCGATTAATGATAGTACTGGTGGAAGTAAAGATTTATTAAGTCTTTTAAATGAATTTATTAATCTTGGTAAAAAAATTAATAAAGAGAAAAAATATATTACTGATTTACAAATATATAATTTAGAAAGTCTTAATAAAGAGAAGGCTGAAATTCAGGATAAATTATTAAATTCGGTTGATTGGTTAAAATGCATTGATTTAATTTACTTCGGTTATTTACAATTACTAGCTATTAGAGCAGTAGATAAAAACCAACCAGAGAAAGTAAAAGTATTTAAAGTAGCAGAAGAGTTACTTCAAAAACAAGTTCAGAAAATTATAGATAGAAAAGATGCTGGTATTCTTAAAGATGTAGAGAAAAGAAAAGTATATAATCTTGGAATTCAATTCTTTATCTTAACTTTCTTTTTACAAATGAGTTCAAAAAGTGCTTTAGATATTCTAAAGAATAGAAGAGGTGAATGGGTTGAAAATACTTTAGGGGATTTAATTCCAGATATTGATACTAGAAACGAAACTCCTTATGAGAAAAAGAATAGAGAAACTAGTAAAACGGATAAGAAAGATCAATTAGATAGTTATCATGATCAAATTATTAAAGAATTACAAGGTATCAAAATTACTTCATTTGAAGTATTAGCTGAGATATTAGGAAAATTAGGTGTAATTAATATTACACCGCAGACTATGAGAACTCTAATGGAAAATTTAGTAGGTAAAGAAGTATATACATTATACTATGATAATTATCCTAGCTTTATAGCATTAGCTGCTAACTTAAATTATAAAACTCATCTATTTCCAAAACTATTTGAAATAGATGATGTTTTACAAAAGAGAATCGAAGAATTAATTTTAAATCAAAAAAGAACTATTGTAGTAAAAGAAAAAAGATTATGAAAAAGAATTCAAGATTAAAATCCGAAGATGGTCGTAAAAAATTAGCTTCTGCTTTAATTCAAAAAAGAAGAAATATTAAAAGCAAAAGTATTTTTGGAACTTCCGAAGATGTTACAAAAGGAAAAAAAGAATTAAAATCTATACAAAGTATGGGTTTAGATAACGAAGGTAATATGATTAGAGAAAGTTTAATCTTACGAGGTATTCAATTTATATAGATAAGGTATTACCTTATCTATATTTTCCTGTCGTTCAAAATATGATCGCGAAATTTCTAAAACGTAACAAACTTATCCAAGAAAACGATAATAAACCTACTATCTATACCGAGTCATGACGTTAAGTTATTATAGATATTATAGGCATATCAAAAAAATTTATATTATTAAAAGGAAATGTATGAGCGAAAAAATAGAAAAAATAGAATATGTAATTAAAGCAGACGGAAGTAAAGAGGTTCAGGATTTAACTAAAGTCCAAAATATGGCTGATTTTGCTGTAGAAGGAACTAATTGTAGTTCTTTAGAACTACAAAGTTCTTTGCATTTTAGTATGCGAGATGGAATCCATACTCATTTTATCCATTCTCAAATGAAGATGGAAGCTATAAATAAAATTCATCCTAGTACTCCACAATGGAGAATAGTTGCTGGTAGATTACAATTTATGGAAGATTTAAAAAGAAAAAGAAATTTAGCTGCTACGAAAACAGTTAATAATAAAAGACCTTTTGATACAGGAGCAGATGGAGAATTACGTATAGCTGATATGGTTAACTATCAAATTAATAATGGTTTTTATGATGATAAATACTTTAGAACATTAGGTGAACATGGAAACGATCATCTTAGTACATTATGGGAAGAAATAGGGGCCCCAAAAATTCATAGAAATTTTGAGTACAGTATAGAAAGTATTATTACATTAGAGAATAAATTCTTACTAGGTTTAGAAACACCAATTCATTTATACTTTATGCTAGCCTTAATTTATGCTCAAAAATTCTTTTCAAAAAGAGATATTAGTATTTTTAGAAAGAAAATAAGTGGAAATGATCAATCAGAATTATCAGAAGACTTCATAAATAAAGTTCGCGAATATTTTGAAGCAACTAGTAAAAAACAATTATCATTCCCAAGTGTTATTTTATCAGAATTACGAAAACCAAATGCTAATTTAGCAAGTTGTTTTATTGGTAAATTCCCAGATGATATGGATGGTATTATGGACTTAGTAAAAGAGTTTGCATTAATATCTAAAAAAGGTGGTGGTATAGGAGCTAACTTAGATAGTATTAGAGCATTCCAATCATGGTTAATGAATATCAAAGGAAAAGCAACTGGTGTTGTACCTTTAATGAAAGTACTTAATGACCTTATGATTTATGTTAATCAATCTGGTGTTAAAGATGGAGCTATGACTGTTTCTTTATCTGCTTGGCATATGGATATATTCAATTTCTTAAAAACTCAACAACTTGGTGGGGAAGAAAGAGAAAAAACTATGGATTTATTTTTACAATTAGTAGCTAATGATGAATTTATGAGAACAATGGAAAAAGATGAAGATTGGTACTTATTTGATCCATATGAAATTAATAAAAAATATGATATTGATTTAGGTAAATCATTTGGAGAAGAATTTGATAAACATTATAACTTCTTAGTAGAGAAAACTAAAGATGGTTCGATAGAATTATTTACTAAAGTAAGAGCAAAAGATTTATTTAAAGAATCCCTAAGAACTAGTATTAACAGAGGAACTCCTTATTGGGCTTTCAAAGATAATATTAATAATGTATCTAATATGAAAGAAGCTGGAACTATTTATGGATTAAATTTATGTCTTACTGGAGATACTAAAGTCCATATTCTTATTCAGGATAAAAAGAAAGTTGTAACTCTAGAAGACTTAGGGTTACTATATGAAAAAGATAATACTATTCAAGTACTTTCTAAAAATATAGAAACAGATGAATTAGAATATAAAACTATTACTGACTGGTTTTTAACTAATCCAGACGCTGAAGTATATGAAATAGAACATCCAAATGGAAATATAATTAGATGTACTGCAGAGCATAAAATATATACTAAGAATAGAGGTTATATAATGGCTAGGGATTTATTAGAAACAGATACCTTAGATAAATTATAGTTTTATGTATTGAATCCTTTACTAACTAATAGTAAAGGATTTAAAATGGATTATAAAAAACTATATTATACGTTAATGAAATATTGTAAAGAAACTACTATTAAAGAAAGATTAATTTCTAGAAATAATACGGATGATAGAATAAATAAAGGTTATATTTATAAAGAAAAACATCATATTATACCTAAAAGTCTAGGTGGAAATAATACGGAAGCGAATTTAGTAATATTATTACCAGAGGAACATCTTATTGCTCATAGATTGAGATATAAGGCATTTAATAAAAAACAGGATTATTTGGCCATTAGATTTATGTTAAATAGTTTTAAAAATAATAGTTTTAAATTATCATATAATAATTCTAAAGTAAATAAAAGTATTAAAAAGAACTATATTTATTTTAGACAAAATATAGCCGAATTTAGAAAAAATAATGGTTGGCAGACGGAAGATGGTAGAAAAAGGATTTCCGAATCAATGAAAAATAAAATAGTTGTAATAGATAAAATAAATAGAGAAATTATAGGAAAGGTTAACTGTAATCATCCGAAGGTTCTTTCTGGAGAATGGATTCATCATAGTAGTGGAACTGTTATAGTATCGAATATAGATGGAACATATATTCGAGTTCCAGTAAAAGACAAATATAAATATTTACCCGGTCTAGATAAAACTGGACAAAAAAATAGCCGATTTATTAAAATTACAGAAGAAGAAATAATAGAGGAATACCTAAAATTTTCTAAGGAATTGGGTTTTATTTGTAGTTATCAAATATTTTCTCAATACTCAAAAAGATTAGATTGGTTAAAAGATTGCCCAATTATTAGTAATTCAAAAAATAAAAAAAGTTTTCGTTTTGGTGGGGATTTAAAGATTATTGAAAAATTAATAAAAGAAAAATGTAGTTTACCTTATCTAAATTCTAGGTATTACTCCCCCGAGATAAAAAAACAATACTTTAATAATCAAAAAATTAAAGAATATATAAAGGAAAAATTTAAATGTTAAAAATTAGAAAATTAGAAAAAAGAGAAGCTGTTTATGATATTAACGTCCAAGATAATCATAATTTTTATGCAAATGATTTATTAGTACATAATTGCGTAGAATCATTTTCTCCATTTGATCATGATACAACTCATACATGTAACTTATTATCAGTAGTTCATCCTTTCTGTAATACAGATGAAGAATTAAGAGAAGTAACTAGAATTGGTATGGAGTTATTAGATTTAACTGTAGACTTAGGAGTTGCTCCAACAGCTGCATCACAAAAACATAATGATGAAATTAGAGCAGTAGGATTAGGTTCTATGGGATTAGCTGACTGGTGTGCTTGGAATGGTTTATCATTTGAATACCCAGAACATCAAGATAAGATAGAAGCAAGATTTGAAAAACTAGCTTACTATGCAGTAGAGAAATCACATGAACTTGGAGTTGAATTAGGAAGCTTTGGAAGATACGAAGAATCTCAATGGAAAAAAGGAGAAATCTTTGGTAAGGTACTTACTGAAATCAAGATGCAATCTAAAACTGATTTAGACTGGGATACATTAGCACATAAAGTAACTCAAGCAATGAGATTTGGATATTTATTAGCTATTGCTCCTAATACTACATCGTCATCAGCTATTGGAGTATCGAGCAGTATTTTACCTACAACAAGTAAATTATTTATTGAAGAAACTAAGACTGGAAACATTCCTAGAATGCCTTTATTTATAGAAGAGAAACCATTAGGTTATAAAGAATATAAATACGTTGATCCAATTAAAATGAATACAGTTGTTGGTAAGATTCAATTCTGGACAGATCAAGGTATTTCTTATGAATTATTAATTGATTTAAATGATCCAAATAATAGAAAAACAGAAACTATATTTAATATTTATATAGATGCTTGGAAAAAAGGAATTAAAGCTCTTTACTATACAAGATGGATTAAACCAAATTCGGACCACGCTACTGAGAAAAAAGAGTGTATTTCTTGTAGCGGATAGATGCTAATAAGAGAAAACTTTATAACTAGAGCTAATTTAAAGAATAATTCTAAATTAGATTATTCTTTAATAACTCAAGAATGGTGGGATAATAATTATAAAGGTACTCAAAAAACTAGGGTACCTATTATTTGTCTCAAGTATGGTTGTCAGAAATGTAATAGTTCTAAAGGAGAATTAGCTATTATAGAATATTTAAATAAAAATAATATAAAATACAAGCATGAGTATTTTATTCCTGCTTTAAATCGAAAAAGATTTGATTTTTATTTAGAAGAAAATAATACTGCTATAGAATTTGATGGTAGACAACATTTTGAAGAATTAAATATTAAAAGAAAAGTTAAGGAAATAATTATGAATAAACAAGAATACTTATTACAAGTACTACAAGAAGAAGCGGGTGAAATTATTCAAGCCGCTTCTAAATGTAATAGATTTGGTCCGGAATCATTTAATCCAGAATTACCTCCAGAACTTCAAGTTAGTAATCACCAACAATTAGAAAATGAAATACATGATTTACTTGGGGTGGTGGAATTAATTATAGAAGAAACTGGTTTATTAAAAAATAAAGAAATGTCTAGTATGGGTATTATGAATTACAGATATTTAAATAGATCTCAAATCGATGCTAAAAAAAATAAAGTAAAATCTTTTATGTAAAGAACCTTAGAACTAATTACCATAATATATAAAAGGAATTAGAGATTATGAGAATAAATTTAAATGTAAATAAATCTTCTATTTTAGAAGAAGCGTTAAGTACATCACAAAAAAGCGCTATTGGTGCTGGAGTACTTGGAGCTGGAATAGGTTATCAAATGTTAACTGGAAATGATTCGGGGGAGGTTGAAAAACCAGAAGTAAGAACTCCAGAAGTAAAACCAGAACCTACTATAGAAACTATAGCTAAGCAAGATCCAGGTAATCTTTCAAAAGAAATAGATACTAAACATCAAGCTGCCGCAGATTCTATAAGGAACTCTAGAGCTGGAATGGATCAAGATGCCGCCGATATGAAACAGAAAATGGCTCAGATAAAAGCCGAAGTTATTCCGGAACAAAAACCAGATCTTTCGACTAAAAAATTATTTTCATACGAGGAATTAGAGGGATATAAGAATCAATTAAAACCTAGTTCGGCTATTGATTCTTTAAATCAACCAAGACATGAAATGAATATAGACAAGCCAAGTATTATGGAACATTTAAAGAATAAATTAAACGTAGGAAATATAAATAATTTTTCACTTGGGACTCAAGCAGAAGCTACTCCGATTAATAATTTTGTACCAGAATTTAATTCTAAAGAAGAATTTAATAATGCTTATAATCAAAGTATAGCTACCGATCCAAGTGATGAAAATATTAGAAGATGGATAAATTCCTCTGATAAACATGGATTTACTAAAGCGTATAATTAATAGATAATATAAAAAGGTAAAATAAATGAATAAGACTGAAGTTAAAAAAAATATAATTAAAATAAGTTTAGTAACAGCTATGTATATAGCTCCTACTAATAGTGTAAATCCTTTTGAGAAAAAGAAAGAACCACAAATTAAAATTAAAAGTTTATGTAAGAATAAGGGTTCAATATGAGTTGCTCTGCTCAAAAAAAAGGTATTCAAATAAATACTATAGTTAGAAGCGAACGACCTGGTAAGAATTTATGGGAAGCAAATACTGTTGGTAATGAAAAGCAAAAACTTAATTTCGAAAAATTACGAATATTAGATGAAATAAAAAGCAAGAAATAATTTAAAGGAAAAAAATGAGTGAAACTCTAAATATAAATGGAAAAAAATTAAGTCTAGGAAAGAAACTATCTGACCTAGATAAACCAATGACAGAAAAAAGATTATATAATCCAGATGCTACAGAAGATAATAGTATTATAGATGGTGATAGTACTAACTTACTTGTATTAGAAGACCCAAAGTTTTCTTGGGCATTTCCATTATATCAACATATGTTTGCTATGAGATGGGGAGTAGAAGATGTTAATATGAGTTCTGATCCAGAAACATATAATAAATTAACAGAAAATGAAAAAGAAGCATTTAAAGGAACATTATCGTTCTTAGCATTCTTAGATTCTTTACAAGTAAATAATACTCCAGAGGTAGCTAGCGTAATTACAGCTCCAGAAGTTACAATATGTTTCGCAGAGCAAACAGCTTCGGAAGCACTTCATTCGGTTACATACCAACATATATTTGAATCTCTTAAATTACCAAGAGAAGAAATTATGGAAATTTACTATAAGTTTAGAGATATTCCAGTACTAGCAAAAAGAAATAAATTTATTGCTGATATTTATCAAAACTATATGGATGATTGTACATTAAGGAATTATATAGATGTATTAATTGCCGATTTATTATTAGAAGGACTTTACTTCTATAATGGTTTTCAATTCTTTTATAATCTAGCTAGTAGAGGTCTTACAATGGGAACTGCTGGTAATATTAAATTAATTAATAAAGATGAGAGTACTCATGTATTACTATATAAAAATGTTATTAGAGAAATACTAGCTGTATGTTCTCCAGAATTACAAGAATATATTTATAAGAGATGTATCGAAATGACTGAAATTGCTATTCAACAAGAGATTGAATGGGCTGAGTTAATGTACGGAGATGGAAAAATTCTTGGTATTAATAATAAAAGTATTTCTGATTATACTAATTCTTTAGCTTATAAAAATGTATATAAAAATATTCTTCCTAAGGGTCATCCAGTAAGAGAAGATTTTAAGAAGTATAAAAATCCTTATAAGCATTTAGATAAGATAGCAAATATTGATGGAGATGGAGATAATAAAGCTGGTTTCTTTGAAGTTGGAAATGTTGATTACATGAATGTATCGATATTTGAAGATTTCGGAAACTTTTAAATGTCAAAATAAATTTACTAAAGATAAAGTAAAAACAACTTATTGTAAGGAAATGGATTTGAAATTAATAAGAATTCCCTATTGGGAAATGAAAAATAGTGATAGTATATTATCAAAAGGATTATTCTAATGGCTGATGTGGGGAGAGGAATACTTAATTACCCTTCCGAGGAAGAAATTGATTTATATTCTAGCTTAGCTTATCCTGATCCAGCTCAAGATTTATTAGATAGAATCTATGCCGAATTAGAATTAGAAGAAAAAAGAGAAAAACTTCAGGAATTAGATAAACAAAAATCACATTTTCATTTTGAAAAAAGTATTAAGTTCAGACCTGATTTTGATATTAAAAAGAAGAAACATTCTTTTGTAGAAAGTATATCTATTAAAGAATACCCCGATACAGAAGACTCTTCTGTAGATGAAATACCATTTTAAAAGGAAAATTATGGTAAGACAAAAGGAAAAGATCCAACTGTTCTTCCAGATAATAAATTATTAACTTTAGATGAAATAGATAATATTATGCTAGATGCTATGAATGATAATTTAGTAGAAGATATTCCACCTACTAAATTATCCACTATGGAAATTGAAGATAGTTTTCAATATTGGAAAGAAACAGATAGAAAAACAAGAATTTGAAGATAGACAAATTGAATTAGAAGAAGATGATGTTGAATCATTTATAATTTAAAAATATACAAAGGATAAATAATGAGAATGATAGAAGATGGTCCATTTAGGGATGAAATACGGAATATAACTAGTTCATTTGATGAAACCGAAACTAACTCAGTTACGAGAAATATGGAAGCAGAAGCTAGTCTAGCTGAAAGCTTAGCAGATACTAGTAAATTTATTGATGAAATAGAAGGTGATGATAAAAGATTTAGAATGATTGAGAATGAAATTATGGATTTATTAACAAGAGTATTAAATAATAAAGATATCGATGGTGAAAACCCAGTCGATTTAATTCTAGCAAAAATTAAAAAAGAAGAAGAAAATAGAATTAATCCTGGATTACAATTTCAAGAACCAGATAAGAAGTTTGGTTCTAAAAAAGAAGACAGGAATACGGAGAGCTAAATGCTCTCCGACCTTCTTGTCGCCCAAGTTTAGGACGTTCTTAATTCTTTTAATAAAGCCTCATTAAATTTTCTTGCTTTAAATACAGCATCTATTCTTTCTTCATCTCTAGACCTATAATCAGGAATATGTAATTCATCTATAATTTTACTACATTGCTTTATTTTTAATTTTATAGCCTTCTTATAAGTTAATTTAGCTAATTTCTTTGGATTTAAATCGTATAAATACTCAGTGCTTTTTAATTCTTTTGACATGGTTAACCTTTTTATAAAATATCTATATAGTTCAGTAGTATAGATATATCCCAGATATCCCCAAAGAAAAAAGATTTAGCTAAGAACTAGCTCACTATAGCCAGCTATCTATTAATAGCTAAAAATAATTTATTGGACGAATAAAAAAAATAGGGCCGAAGCCCCGTTAGTTTTACCAACTAACTTTTACTTTTAACCAACCATGTTTATCAGTTAAATGACCAAAAGTTTTATTCCATTCTTCTAGAATTTCCTTTTGTATCTCGTTTGGTTGTACTTTTAATTTTTTATAATTAATACCATCAGTCGTTCCAATATATAAAGAATTATTTTGATCGTTTCTAAAACGAACTCTAAATGCTGCCTCCATAAAATATAACCACATATCATCATCTGCCGGATATCTAAAAGTTATGTTATATTTATTTGCAAGTTTACTATTTTTTAATCTTCTAGTATCCATTTGAAACTTTGCATCTATAACTTTAATTAATTTAAGATAATTAAATCTACCATTTGGAGCAGATACATTTACATTATTAATTAACATAGAGTTGTACTTCAGATACTTTATTTAGAAAGACATTATTATAAGTATTAGCTACTTTTTTTATAGCCTCTTCTATTTCACCCTCATCAGCATATTCAATATTTAAACAATTTTGTATTTTTCTTACAAAATTAATAATACCTTCTGCTTTTCTATAAGCTTCTATTTTATAAGTATCTTCTGATGTTTCGCTATAATCAAATTGGTTTAAAGCTAAACTAAGAGCGGATTCAATTCTAGTTAAATCTGCAAAATCCCAATGTGTATTATATTCTTGAAACATCTCAAGAAAATCTTTTAATCTGTAAGCTCCATAAATTGGATACTTCCATAACTCTTTTAATAAATCTTCTAGCGTCCCAGAAAAATCTAAGTGAACTCTTCTGTCGTCTTTTATTAAAGTAATTCCTTTAATCATTTTTATTTCCTTTTTACCTTACTTCGCTTGTTTTGCAGCTTCTACTGCTTTTCTTGCACCATCACCGATATCTGTTGCAGTGATAATATTTTCTATATTTGCTTTTTGTAAAATAAAAGCAGCTTCATCTGCG